>Ga0207707_10000201_pt1 | contig 63617 bp, 66 predicted proteins | sample KBSC83BmetaG_FD_184336 | JGI IMG/M metagenome (GOLD analysis project Ga0207707, IMG submission 184336) | Corn rhizosphere microbial communities from Kellogg Biological Station, Michigan, USA - KBS C8-3B metaG (SPAdes) (version 2) | ecosystem: Host-associated > Plants > Roots > Rhizosphere ... | reverse complement strand
CGCGTGGTGCGTCGATGTCGAGGCGCCAGCCATCCTCGTCGTACCGTTCGCCCTTGACCGCGCCGAGTTCGATCAGCCGCGCGCGCAGGCGACCGGCACGCGGCGGCAACCGAAGTTCCGCATGGACGCGGGTACCGGCAAGGCGCTCACTGATCGCCGGCCGCAGCAGATCGAGACCTTCGCCACTCGCCGCGGACAGCCACACCGCGACCGGCGCGCCCTCCGCATCCCGGTCGATGCGCGGCAACGTATCCAGCAGATCGATCTTGTTGAACACCATCAACTGCGGCACGTCGCCGGCGCCGATCTCGTCCAGCACACCGTTCACCACGTTGATCAACACATCGCGTTCGGAGTCGGCGGCATCGGTGACGTGCAGCAGCAAGTCGGCATCGCGCGCTTCGGACAGCGTGGCCCGAAAGGCGGCCACGAGGTCATGCGGCAACTCGCGGATGAAGCCGACGGTGTCGGCCAGCACGGCCGGACCGGCATCCAGATCCTCCAGCCGGCGCACGGTGGGGTCGAGCGTCGCGAACAACTGGTTGGCCGCATATACCGCGCCGCGCGTCACGGCGTTGAACAGCGTGGACTTGCCGGCGTTGGTGTAACCGACCAATGCGACACGCGGCAGCGTGTTGCGCAGCCGCGCGCGGCGCTGCTGGTCCCGCTGCACGCCGACCTTGTCGATGCGCTTCTGCAATTGCTCGACACGCTTCTGCAACAGTCGGCGGTCGGTTTCGAGCTGGGTTTCGCCGGGGCCGCGCAGACCGATCGAGCCGCCACGCTGGCGCTCCAGGTGGGTCCAGCCGCGCACCAGTCGCGTGGCCATGTGTTTCAACTGCGCGAGTTCGACTTCGAGTTTCCCTTCATGCGACTGCGCACGCTGCGCGAAGATGTCCAGGATCAGCGCGGCGCGATCGATCACCCGCGCGGAAAAATGCTTTTCGAGGTTGCGTTCCTGCACCGGCGTCAGCGCGTGATCGACCAGCACCAGGTCGGCACCGAGTTCGCGCACCTTCGCCTGCACTTCGTCGGCCTTGCCGGTGCCGATGTAGAACTTCGGATTGGGCGTCTCTACGCGCGCGTGCACGCTGCCCAGGATTTCCGCGCCGGCGGATTTGGCCAGTTCGGCGAATTCCTGGGCACGCCGTTCGGCCGTGCTTCTGCCGGTGTACGGCAACACCAGCAGCGCGCGTTCGCCTCGCTTTTCTCGTTCGAACAGGGAAATCAGTCCTGCGCCGGCGCTTCGGCGTCATCCGTCCTTGAATCTTCCGCGCCGACCTTGACCGCGCGGCTCGGCACCACGGTCGAAATGGCGTGCTTGTACACCATCTGGCTGACTTGGTTGCGCAGCAACACCACGAATTGATCGAATGACTCGATCACGCCCTGCAACTTGATGCCGTTGACCAGGTAAATCGCGACTGGAATGCGCTCCCGACGCAATGCGTTCAAAAACGGATCCTGCAGCGATTGGCTCTTCGACATTGTTATGGCCTTTTGATCCGTGGCTTCTCCCACACGTTCAGATGGTAACGCAGATCGTCCCGGGTTGGGCCGTTTTCACGAGTTCTCGATGCCCAGAAACAGTGCCGTCGCGGTAGCCACCGATTCGAGGCAATTCCGTCGATCCGGATCGAACACGCGCGAGTCCAGATCGCCCCGCAGCCAGGTGGCCTGGCGCTTGGCCAGTTGCCGGGTGGCGTGGATCGCGCGCTCGCGAAACGCGGCTTCGGAACACACGCCATCGAGGTATTCCCAAGCCTGCCGATAACCCACCGCGCGGATCGCCGGCAAATCAGGGTGCAAATCGGCGCGTGTCTGCAGCCGTTTGACCTCGTCCAGGAACCCCGCGGCCAGCATTGCATCGAAACGCGCGGCAATGCGTTCGCGGAGCGCACTCCGTTCGCGGGGAATCAGCGCGAGTTTCAGGAGTCGATACGGCAGGCGCCTTGCACCGCGCGAATTGACGTGCAACTCGGTTAGCGTACTGCCGGACAGTTCCATCGCCTCCAGCGCACGCTGGATGCGCTGTGAATCATGGGGTCGAATGCGCGCAGCAGCCTTCGGGTCGCGCGCGGCAAGCCGCGCATGCAGTGCCGGCCAGCCCTCACGTTCGGCTTCCGCGCGCAGGCGTTCGCGCAGCCCCGGATCGGCGGAGGGCATTTCGGAAAGGTCGTATTCGAGCGCACGAAAATACAAACCGGTTCCTCCAACCAGCAAAGGCACGTTGCCGCGCCCGGTGATGCCTCGCATCGCGACCAACGCATCATCGCGAAACCGCGCAGCCGAATAGGGCTCCGCGGGGTCGCGGATGTCGATCAGTGCGTGGGGATGGCGTCGCAACGTTTCGCGATCCGGCTTGGCCGCGCCGATATCGAGGCCCCGGTACACCAGCGCGGAATCGACGCTGACCAGTTCGACCGGAAAGCGCTCGGCCAGCGCGCATGCCAGCACGGTCTTGCCGGTAGCGGTCGGGCCCATCAGGAAGACCGCGGGCGGGCGCCGATCGACGAGGTGGGCGTGGCAGGACATGCGCGGATTGTACGGGGCGGCGTGGGGCATCCATCCGTGGCGGCGCCTTATAATGGAGCACATTTCAATCCGGAAAGGCCACCGACATGCCGAACATGATGAGGGCGCTGGTCAAGCGCGACGCCGCCAAGGGCATCTGGATGGACGAGGTGCCGGTGCCGGAATACGGCCCCAACGACGTGCTGATCGAAGTCGAGAAGACGGCGATCTGCGGCACCGACCTGCACATCTTCAACTGGGACCAATGGGCGCAACGGGTGATCAAGCCGGGGCTGGTGATCGGCCACGAGTTCGTGGGCAAGATCGTCGCGATGGGCAGCGAGGTGCGCGGTTACCGCGTCGGCCAGCGCGTGTCGGCCGAGGGCCACATCACTTGCGGCATGTGCCGCAACTGCCGTGCCGGGCGCCCGCACCTGTGCCCGAACACCGTCGGCATCGGCGTCAACCGCAACGGCGCATTCGCGCAATACATCGCGATGCCGCAGTCGAACCTGTGGCCGGTGCCCGACCAGATTCCGTCCTCGCTGGCCGCGTTCTTCGACCCTTACGGCAACGCCGCGCACTGCGCGCTGGAATACGACTTGGTCGGCGAGGATGTGCTGATCACCGGCGCCGGCCCGATCGGCGTGATCGCCACCGGCATCGCGCGCCACGTCGGCGCGCGCAACATCGTGGTCACGGACGTCAACGAATATCGCCTCAAGCTCGCCGCCGAAATGGGCGCAACGCGCGTGATCAACGTGTCCAAGCAGCCATTGCGTGAAGTGCTGGTCGATCTCCACATGGAAGGCTTCGACGTGGGCCTTGAGATGTCGGGCAATCCGCAGGCCTTCAACGACATGCTCGACTGCATGTACCACGGCGGCAAAGTCGCGCTGCTCGGCATCCTGCCCAACGGCTCCGGCATCGATTGGGACAAGGTGATCTTCAAGGGGCTCACCTTGCACGGCATCTACGGCCGGCGCATGTACGAGACCTGGTACAAGATGACGCAAATGCTGCTGACCGGTTTCCCTTTGCAGAAAGTGCTGACCCACCAGCTCGGGATCGACGATTTCCAGCGGGGTTTCGACCTGATGGCGTCGGGCGAGTGCGGCAAGGTCGTGTGCAGTTGGTGAAGCGGCAATCCTCAAGCAGCAGGCCATGGATGGCCGACGGCGAAGCAAATGACGCACCATTGCAAGATGCCGCGCCGCGCAGCAGCCGAGCAGCCGAGCAGCGGAACAAGCGCCGCATGTCTTGGCACGGGGTGCTGCGAGTTCGGCGCGGCCGTCGTTCGGTGAGCACCAAGGGAACAAAAACTTGGACGCCGAACAATAATCGTGAAGACATTGGATCCCGGCTTTCGCCGGGATGACGAAAACAAACATCCGTCACTCGAGTATTCGCCATGACCTACGCAGCGCAAGAACGATTTCACGAAGAGCTGGAATCCATCCGCGAGTCGGGCCTGTACAAGGACGAACGCATCATTACCTCGCCGCAATCGGCCGAAATCACGTTGGCCGATGGACGCAAGGTACTGAACTTCTGCGCCAACAATTACCTCGGTCTTGCCGATCATCCCCGCCTGATGGAAGCCGCCAAGAAGGCGCTCGACACCCACGGCTTCGGCATGGCGTCGGTACGCTTCATCTGCGGCACCCAGGACCTGCACAAGCAACTGGAACACGATATCGCGAAATTCTTCGGCACCGACGACGCGATCCTATACGCAGCGTGTTTCGATGCCAATGGCGGCCTGTTCGAGCCGTTGCTGGGCGAGAACGACGCGATCATTTCCGACGCGCTGAACCACGCTTCCATCATCGATGGCATTCGCCTGTGCAAGGCCAGGCGTTTTCGTTACGCCAACGGCGACGTAGCCGACCTGGAAAAACAGTTGCAGGCTGCCGACGCCGCGGGCGCGCGCACCAAATTGATTTCGAGCGACGGCGTGTTCTCGATGGACGGCGTGGTCGCACCGCTCGACAAGATCACTGCGCTCGCAAAGAAATACAACGCGCTGGTGCACATCGACGAATGCCACGCGACCGGCTTCATCGGCAAGACGGGTCGCGGCTCGGCCGAAGTGCACGGCGTGATGGACAAGATCGACATCTTCACCGGCACGCTGGGCAAGGCGCTGGGCGGCGCGGTCGGCGGGTTCACCACCGGCCACAGGGAAATCATCGACATGTTGCGGCAGCGCTCGCGGCCGTACCTGTTCTCCAACTCGCTACCGCCGGCGCTGGTCGCGGCGTCGATCGAAGTTTTGAAGATGCTGGACGAGGCCGGGAGCTTGCGCGACAAGCTGGCGGAAAACACGCGCTACTTCCGGGATGCGATGACCAAGGCCGGTTTCGAAATCAAGCCCGGCAACCATCCGATCGTGCCGGTGATGACGCACGACGCCAAGCTCGCGCAGGCAATGGCGGCCGGCCTGCTGGATGAAGGCATCTACGCGATCGGGTTCTTTTTTCCGGTCGTGGCGGAAGGCAAGGCGCGCATCCGCACCCAGATGTGCGCCGCGCACACGCGCGAACATCTGGATCGCGCGATCGCGGCGTTCACCAAGGTTGGGCGCAAGACGGGGCTGCTCAAAGCTTGAACGGCTTTACCGCTTTCCCTCCGGTGAGGGGTGAGGTTACGAGTCTTGCGCTTGACTGAAATCACGCGCGTCCGGACCCTCACCCGCCCCCTTCGGGGCACCCTCTCCCGAAGGAAGAGGGGTTCGAGCCATCAGCGCTGCAGCAATTCGATTTTCCCGATCGCCCACATGCCGTCGCGGGGATCCCCGGTGGTGAACACGCACAGCGTGTGGCGTCCGGTGGTCGCCGGGATGTTCGCGGTCAACGTCGTCTGCAACATGGTCCGCGCGGCCTTTGCCAGTGGCAGCGTTGCCAGCAACGGGCCATCGCACGAATCCAGATGCACCTGCAGTTCGCCGGCTGGTGTTTGCTTCGAGCGGGTGACGACCTCCGAGTCGTCGTGCCACAACGCGAAATTCCACGGCAGGTTGCCGACGGTCAACGCGATGCGCTTGACGCCATCGAGCCGCGCGTCCTTCCACTGCCAGCACATGTTGGCGATGTCGAGGCGATAGACCGGACGCGCTGCGTCGAGTGGACGGTCGTCTTCCAGCCGCAGTACGATCATCGGCTTGCCGCACGTATCGAGTTGATCGCTGTTGCGGGTGAGCAGTGCCGCGGCATCGACCATCTGCGTGCGCGGCGCCGCCAGCTTGAATCCGTTCGCGGCGAATGTTGCCGCGCGCAGGGTGGTGGACCCGTCTGCCGGGAATGGAAGCGGTTTGGTGTACGCGCTCGATCCGGCATTCGGCTCGGCACCGTCGGTGGTGTAACGGATCGTGCCGAAATCCGTCTGGTTCGACAGCGCGACCTCGATCGTTCCACCCGTCCCCTCGGACAGCGCGAACGCCGGCGCGAACGCGCTGTCGGCGTAGCCGATGCCCAACGCGCGATAGCGCGCAAGTTCCGCAGGCATGCGCTGCACGAAGCCGCGCCAGTCGTGCACGGATGCGGGTGACCATGCGATTTCGGACAACGCTGCGGCGCGCGGAAAAACCGCGTGCTGCACGCGCGCAAACGTCGGCATGTATTCCGCCCACAGGTTGGCCTGCACGCCCAGGATGTGTCGGGCCTCGGAAGCGGTCGTGCCGACCGGCACCGGGTCGTAGTCGTAAACGTCCTTCAGCGATTCCACGTCGGGTCGTCCCGGCGGTTCGTCATGCAGGTCGGATTGATAGTGGTCGAGATACAGCGTGGGCGAGGACGACATCACGACCTCATGACCCTGCTGCAACGCCTCCACCGCACCCGCTGGCTCGTGCCAGGACATCACCACCGCCGACGCCGGTACCTTGCCGCGCAGGATTTCGTCCCAACCCACCGCGAGGCGCCCGTGCTTCGCCAGGTAGTTGGCAACCTGCGTGGTGAACCAGCCCTGCAATTGCTCCATGTCGGCGAGGCCAAGTTGTTTCATGTGCGCGCGCACTGCGGGTGACGCTTTCCACTGGTCCTTGGCCGCCTCGTCTCCGCCGATGTGGATGTACTTCGAGGGGAACAGCGCCATCACGTGATCCATCACGTCCTCGACGAATTTCACGCCGCGCGCGTCGGGCTTCAGCAGCCAGGTATTGATGCCCCAGTCGGTGGAAACATCCGGTCGCTTGCCGGTGACGCCGAGCCACGGGTACGACGCGATCGCCGCCTGCGAATGGCCCGGAATGTCGACTTCCGGCACCACTTCGATGAAGCGTTCGGCGGCGTAATGCACGATGTCGCGCACCTCGGCGTCGGTGTAAAAACCGCAGTACGGCTTGTCCGGCCCGCCGGTCAGCGCCGCGTCCGGACCGACCGCCTTGCGGCAGGCACCGATTTTCGCGAGTTCGGGATATTTCGGAATTTCGAGGCGCCAGCCCTGGTCATCGGTGAGGTGCCAGTGCAGCACGTTCAATTTGTTGAGCGACATCCAGTCGATCAGCTTCTTGATGTCGGCCACGTTCTGGAAGTGCCGCGCCGAATCCAGCATCAGCCCGCGCCATGCAAAGCGCGGATGATCGACGATAGTCCCGTTGGCGACTTGGGCGGGTGCATCGCGGGCGCCGTCCGGCGTCAACAGTTGCCACACCGTGGCGCCGCCGTAGAACAGGCCGCGCGACGTGCGCGCCGTCACGTCGATATCCCCTTCACCGATGGCGATGCGATAGCCCGCATCGTTTGCGACATCCGCATGCGGATCCATCCGGAACACGATCGCGGCCGGCGATTGCTTGTCTGCTTGCGTTTCCACACCCAGGTGCAGACCGCGGGTCGCGGCGACGAGAGCAGCGAAACGCTGCACGACCGCGAGTGCCTGTGCATCACCTGCAGCCTGCACCAGCACGTGATCACCATCGGAAACCGTGACCGCGCCTTTTGCGGCCGGATGCATTTCCGCAGGCTGCGGCAGCAGCGACCACGAAGGCGCGGGGGTCGCCGCCCACACCATGTGAGCGGTGGCCGACATGGCGAGGGACAGGATCAGCAAACAAACAGTGCGCATAACGTGCTCCCGAATCGCGCCACCAAGACCGGCCGGCCATGGGGAGGCCGATGGCATACATGTACCACGCCAGAACTGCTGCTCCCAGTCGCGGCCGCCGCGGCGGCCGATGAAGCGTCAAAAAAATGCGGGCCGGGATGCCAACCGGCCCGCAACGCTGGAGACTCGACTCTCCCTTACTGGTCAACGGCATTCGTCGGACTGTCAGAGCTTGTAGTTCACGGTGAAGTAGTACTGGCGCCCGTTCACATAGAACGCTTCAGGCGCCGTGCTGAAACCCAGACCCGCCTGCGACCCATTGATGAAGTAGCGCAGTTTCGGGTTGTTGAGGTTCATCGCGTCGAAAGTGAAGCTCAGGTGCTCGTTGAGCTTGTAGCCCGCCGAGAACGACAGGTAGCCCTGCCCGGACTGCCAGTACGGCAGCAGCGGCATCCCGGCGCCCGAATTGCTCATCACGCCGTCGTAGAACTTGGAACGGTAGGTGTAGTTGATGCGGGCGTTCCAATGGGCATCCTCGTAGAACGCCGATGCGTTGATGGTGTTTTTCGAGGTGCCGAACAACGGGCGGTTGCCGGCTGCGACGTTGTTGCCCGGGGTTCCATCCGGGTTGTAAAGGTAGGTGCCGCCCGACGAATGGCCGGTCGCGTAGGTGTAGTTGAGCTGCACGCCGAAGTGCTCGCCGATCGGCTGGACGTAGTTCAACGACACACCCTTCAAGGTGCCGTTGACGTTGACCGGGATGCTGACCAGGTACTGGCTGTAGATCGGCGTGTGCGACGGATTGTCGCCGGCGCCGTTGTTGGTCAGGTAGTTGTTGAGGTAGGTGCCCGTCGTCGATCCGTAGTCGTAATAGTTGTTCAAATCCATTTGATAGACGCTGGCTGCCAGCAGGCCGCGCTGTGCGAAATACCACTCGAGCGATGCGCTGAAGTTGGTGGAGAGGATCGGCTTCAGTCGCGGATTGGGGCCACTGCCCCCGCCGATATCACCTTGCACCTGCGGATCGTTCAAACTGAGGAAGCCGGCCAACTGGTTGTAGTCCTGGCGGGTCAGCGTCTGCGAAGCGGAGAAGCGGGTCAGCAAGCTGCCATCCGGGTTGAGGTCGAACTTCACGTTGAAGCTCGGCAGGACCTTGCTGTAGTGATGCTTGTAGTAGTTCCAGAACCAGCCGCTGGGATAGAACGCCGAATTGAGGAACGGGCCGGCGAAGGTGGACTCCTGGATGCCCGGACTTGTGTATCCGACGTTCTCGCTCGTGCCGACATAGCGCAGGCCGGCATTGGCGGTCCAGCGATCGCCGGTGAAGTTGACCTGGACGTACGCCGCGCTGTTCTTCTCCGACATCGAGTAGATGTCGTTCGGATAGAAACGCGAGTTGGTGTCGCCCGTCACCGCACGATTGGCGTACAACGCGTTCAGTTGCGAAAGCTGCGCGGCCGTCCAGTACCAGATGTTGGCCGGCATCTGGCCCACGCCAAGGTCGCTGGCGAAGTCGCTCGGGTAATTGCCGCCGGCCGGCGGGTAGATCGTGGAGCCTTGGCCGAACTGCACCGCGGAGGCGAAGTTCGGGCCCTGCGCGATCGCGGTCGGGCTGTCGTGGTCGTGCTTGGCATAACGCACGCCGAATTCGAGCGAGGACAGCGGGCCGGCATCGTCGAAGTCGTATTCGCCGTCGGCCTGGAACCAGCGTTCCTTGTCGACCACGTGCACGTCTTGGTCACCGAAGATCCAGTCCAGTCCTGCGACTGCCGGATTGAACGCGGAGTTGTCGGTGTTCATCGACCAGTTGAGCGGTGTGCCGAGACCGTTCATCGCGTAGTTAGCCGTCGCGCCGAAACCCGTGTCCATTTCCATCACGTCCTGGACCGGGGTGTTGCCCTTGCCCCTGGTGGTGCCGACCTGGAACTTGAAACCCAGGTTGTTGGTGGCCTGCCAGTCCATGTCCAGGGTCAGGAACTGACTGGATTCACTCTCGCCCGGGCGCGAGATCATGTCGTAGATGCCCTGTGAGATCGTGGGGTCTCCGGGCAGGCTGGCGCTGGTGAGGATATGGTCCTGGATGGTGCCGGTTACGGCCTGCTTGGGAAGCTGGTCGCGCGTACGCAGCATGTAGTTGCGGTTGTAATCGGTGGCGTCCAGTTTTGAGTAGAACGCATCGAGGTTGAACGTCAAGTTTTCGGTCGGCCGCCATTGCAGATCAACCGTGCCACCCTTGCGCTTGCGCGTCTGGGTGAACAGCGCCGCGCCCGGAAGGTTGGGATAGAACACGCCGGTGCTGGCGCTGCCGGGCGTGGCCGGCGAAAGCCCCAGTGAAACAGCCGCCGGGGTCGGCGTGATGCCATCTGCCTGGTAATAGGGAATGTACGAATAGCCGAGGATCTCCTGGCCCTCGCGTTGCAGGGCCCGCTCCTCGTAGAACGCCTGGACCATCACGCCGAAGGTGTTGGAATCGTTTTTCCAGTTGATCAGGCCGTTGAACTGCGGTTTGGTCTTGCTCGAAAGATCCGCGTAAACCCCGCCCACGCTAGCTTCGAGGGAAAATGGCTTGCTGAAATCCAGCGGCTTGCGGGTGATGATGTCGATGGTGCCGGCCGCGCCGCCTTCCAGCAGCTTCGCCTCGGGCGTCATGTGCACCACCACCTGGTTGACCACTTCCGAGGGCAGCATCGCGAAGCTGACGCTGCGGGTACCGCCGCTGCCCAGGATGAACCAGTCGCCCGAACCGACCATGTGGCCATTGATCGTGGTCAACGTGAGCGACGGTGCGCTACCGCGGATGCTGGCGCGGTCGGCTTCATCGAAGCCGCCTTCGGCGCCCGCCGCGTCGGCGATGTTCACGCCCGGCAACTGGGCGATGGTGTCGGCCACGTTCTTGGCCGGCAGCTTGCCGATGTCGATGGCCGATACCACCTCGACTTGGGAATTGGCGGCCTTCTTGGTCTCGAGCGACAGCGCCTGCGCAGCGCGCACGCCGACCACCTGGATGGTCCCGAGTTGCTGCGGGGTTGCCTTAGTGGCTGGCTTCGTGTTCTGGTCAGACGACGTCTGGTTCTGCTGCTGGTCGGTGGTAGTGGTCTGGGTCTGGGGCGAGGCGTTTTGCGCCTGCGCCGCGGCCGCGAACATCAGCGCCGTGGCGATGCTCGCCGAAAGCATGCTTTTGCGAAATTTCATGACGTACCCTCTCCTCGCTCACGAAGTGATGGGTGCCGCGGCACCCGCATGTTGTCGTTTGCCTCTATGTCGCTGCCCCGTCGCCGTGCACCCGGCGACGCGCAGCGCCTTGCAATGGCCTGTCCAGGTACCAGTGCGCCGCGCCCAGCACCCCGTGCCGGCCGTGTTCGATCAAACGCACCGGCACGCGCAACAGGAATTCCCGCATGCCTCCCTTGCTCAGGAACCGCTCCACGAAATGGCTGCGTTGCAGCAGTTCCCTTATTTGCGGCAGCACTCCGCCCGCCAGGTACACGCCGCCCTCGGCCACGAACGCCATCGCGAGGTTGCCGACGAAGCCGCCCAGCAGGGCACAGAAGATTTCCACGGTTTCCACGGCGGCGGGATCACTGTCCGCGCAGGCCGCCGCGGTCACCGCCTCGGGCGTGACAAGGTTCGGCGACTGACTGCGCAATGCACGCAGCGTGGTGTACAGGGTCAGCAGGCCCGGACCGGAAAGGACGCGTTCGTACGGCACGTAGCCGTCACCAGGCGCAAGGCGCGCCAGCACCTCGCGTTCGCGGGCGGTGCCCGGTGCAAGATCCATCTGACCGGCTTCGGTGGCGAGCACCCGCGCCCCCCGATTTCCCGGAAGCCGCACGGCGGCGCCCAGCCCGGTCCCGGGTCCCACCACCAGGGCAGGCCCTTCGGTGTGGGTCGCGGGGCCGCACAAGAGCAGACTGTCGGTGTCGCGGACATTGTCGAGCGCATAGCCGAGCGCCTCGAAATCATTGAGCAACGCGACCTCGTCGAATGCCAGAGCCTCGCGCAACGCCGAAAGACTTACGCGCCAAGCCAGATTGTCATTGACGATGACGTCCCCGACCACCTGCCCGGCACAGGCAATCACGCAGCGCCGCACCGGCAGCGTCGCATCGCTGGCCACGAATGCCTGCAGCAGTTCCGGCAGCCCCGGAAAATCCGCGCACGTGCACTTGCGATACGCGAGGATTTCGATCTCGTTGCCAGCACCCGGAGAAGCACGCAACAGCGCCACCCGCGCGTGGGTGCCGCCCACATCCGCAGCCAGGAACGGCTGGGCATGAAGACCGGCGTGCTGGATGAATTGACTGGCGGGCACGTTCATCCTGCTCTCGGGTGCTCGATCGGGCCCCAGTTTGGTCATGAATGACAACGTTGTCAATTTGCACCGCAGCAAGTGATGGCTGCACTTCGAATCAAGTGCGGAATCCTCACACGTCATTGAAAACCACGTCAGCATCGGGGTGTAACAAGTCTCGCGGATGCTGCGATGCATCAAGTTCGCAGTGTCCCGAACACGCTGTTTTTCACTGACCGAGACGTGCGATACTCCGCGCGAGACATGTACATGACAACGTTGGTCAATCCATAATCCGTCGACTTGTCGCCGCGCACAGGATCGAGACATGACCCCGCACGCCACCCCGCAGCAGCAATCGCATTACCTGACGTCGATGGCGATCATCGGCGTCCTGTTCTTCATTTTCGGATTCGTGACCTGGCTCAATTCGTCGCTGATCCTGTTCGTGAAGGTCGGATTCGACGTGGACAACGTCGGCGCTTTCCTGATTCCGATGGCGTTCTACTTGTCCTACTTCTTTCTCGCACTGCCTTCGGCCGTGGTGCTCAAACGCACCGGCATGAAAAAGGGCATGGGCCTGGGCCTGCTGGTGATGGCCATCGGCTCCGTGCTGTTCGCTGTTTTCATGGGCGGCTACAGCTATGTGGGCGCGCTGGTGGCACTGTTCGTGATCGGCGCCGGCCTGGCATTGCTGCAGACTGCATCCAATCCGTACGTGAGCATCCTCGGCCCGATAGAAAGTGGCGCCAAGCGTGTGGCGATCATGGGGATCTGCAACAAATTCGCCGGTGGTGTGGCGCCGTACGTGTTCGGCGCCCTGCTGCTCAGCGGCGCCGCAGCATATGCCGAGAAGATCAAGGCCGCCGCCTCGCCGCAGGCGCGTTCGCTGCTGCAGCACGCGTTTGTATCGCGCGCGGTGATGCCCTACGTGGTAATGGCGATAGTGCTGACATTGCTGGCGGTGTGGGTGGTGTTTTCCTCGCTGCCGGACATCAAACCTGACAGCAACCGTCAGTCATCGCAGGGCCAAGGACTGCAACGCAGCATCTTCAGCTTTCCACACCTGTGGCTGGGCGTGGCCTGCCTATTCATCTACGTGGGACTGGAGGTAATGGTCGGCGACGGCATCGTGATCTACGGACAGGCTTCCGGGCTGCCGCTCGATATGGCCAAGCACCTCACGTCCTGGGTCATGGTCGGAATGCTGATCGGCTATCTGGCGGGAGTGGGCCTGACGCCGCGATTCATATCGCAGCAACGCTATCTGGCAATTTCGGCAGTGCTGGGCGTGCTGTTCGCGTTCGGCGCGTGGCAGACCCATGGCACGTTGTCGGTGGGCTTTGTCGCGGCGCTGGGATTTGCCAATGCAATGATGTGGCCGGCGATTTTTCCGCTGGCCATCAAGGGCCTGGGTGATCGCACCGAGCTCGGCTCGGCGCTGCTGATCATGGGCATCGCGGGCGGCGCGCTGATCCCGCAGCTCTTCGTGCACCTGGAAGAAATCATCAACTTCCAGTTGGCATTCCTGGTGGTGATGGTCCCGGGCTACCTCTACATTCTGTTCTATGGTTTGTTGGGGCACAAAGCCGGGCAAGCCGGACGGACGGACGCGATTGATTCCGCAACCGCAACGTCCTGAAGCCGGACAGGCAACGCACATCGTGCCACCATTCCCACGGTCATCAATCGAGGAGCCTGCATTGGGAACCGCCACCATCCGGGATGTCGCGAAACAAGCCCGGGTCTCGCTGAAAACGGTATCCCGGGTGATCAACCGGGAGGATTCGGTACGCGAGGAGACCCGCGATCGGGTGCTCCGCGCGATCGAACAGCTCGGTTATCGACCTGACTTGTCCGCACGCAGCCTGCGCAGCGCCAAGGCCTACGCGATCGGACTGGTTTACGACAATCCCAATCCGTACTACATCATCGCAGTGCAGCAGGGTGCGCTGAGCGCGTGTCGCGAAATGGGGTTCGGTCTGCAGATCCATCCCTGCGATTCGCGCGCGCCAAAGCTGGCCGAAGAGTTGCGCGATCTCGTGCACCGCTCGCGCCTCGCGGGCTTGGTACTGGCGCCGCCGATGTCGGAACGCATGTCGTTGTTGCGCGAATTGGCCGCGTACGAAATTCCGCTGGTGCGCGTGATTTCGGCCGCCGAAGACCCGCGCGACGGTTTTCCCTGCGTGTTCGTGGACGACCGCGATGCGGCCTATGCGATCACCGCCTACCTGATCCAGCTCGGTCACGTGCGCATCGGTTTCCTGTGGGGCGGCAAGCAGCACCGCTCCAGTCCCGAGCGCTACAAGGGCTATGAAAAAGCATTGCAGGACTACGGCGTACCTCTGCAAGAGGAACTCGTGCTCGAAGGCGACTACTCGTTCGATGACGGCTTCCGTGGCGCGCGCCGCTTGCTCGGCCTGGCCGAACCGCCGACGGCGATATTCGGTTCCAACGATGAAATCGCGGCCGGCGTGCTGGCGGCCGCGCGCGCGGCAGGCCTGCACGTCCCCTACGACCTCTCCGTGGCGGGCTTCGAAGACAGCCCGTTTTCGCGCCATTCCTGGCCGTCACTGACCACTTCGCGGCAACGCACCGAATTGATCGCGGAACACGCCGCGCGACTGTTGATCGCGCAGATCCACGGCAACGATGTTGAAAACGAAGGCTTCAGTCCCGAACTTGTGGTGCGCGGTTCAACTGCCCCGCCACGGCCACGACAATGAAGGAACCCTGCGCCACCATGTCTTCACCCGACGTCTTCGCAATTCAACCCGGGTCCACCGCGTTGCATCGGGAAGCGGCTGCCGCGGCCGAAACCGTTGCCAGACAACTCGAACGCAACGATGCCGGCGTGCGCGAACTCGCGGCGAAATTGCGCGAAGACCCGCCGCCTTTCGTCGTCACCTGCGCGCGCGGCAGTTCCGATCACGCCGCCACCTACGCCAAGTACGTGATCGAAATCCAAACCGGTTGTGTGACGGCCTCGGCGTCGCCGTCCGTCGAATCGATTTACGCCGTGCCGCTGAAGCTCCAAGGCGCGCTGTATCTCGTCATTTCACAATCGGGTGCAAGCCCCGACCTGCTGCGCAGCGCCGAGGCCGCGCGCGATGCCGGCGCGCACGTGGTCGCGCTGGTCAATGCGGAAAACTCGCCACTGGCGGCGCTCGCGGAAACCGTGATCCCACTGCAGGCCGGGCCAGAAAAAAGCGTCGCGGCGACCAAGAGTTTCATCGGTTCACTGACCGCCGTCCTGCACCTGACCGCGCACTGGCGACGTGACACCGAGCTGCTCGGAGCCCTGCACAAGCTGCCGGAACAGTTGCGCCGCGCATTCGCGCTCGACTGGTCGCCACTGGTTGACGGCCTGCGCGACATGCGGGACCTGTTCGTGTTGGGCCGCGGCTATGGCCTCGCCGCAGCGCAAGAGGCGGCTTTGAAATTGAAGGAAACCTGCGCGCTGCACGCCGAGGCGTTCAGCAGCGCGGAAGTTCGCCATGGCCCGATGGAACTGGTCGGTCCGCGCCTGCCGGTATTGTTGTTTGCGCAGCAGGATCACGCGCTTGCGGGCGTACTGGCCACCGCCGATGATTTCCGTCGACGCGGCGCCGACGTGTGGACGGCAGCGCCCCTCGCGACTGGCCACAACGCGCTTCCGATCATTGCGACCGAGCACGCGATGTGCGCGCCCATCCTCGCGATCCAAAGTTTCTATCGCGCCGTCAACGCGCTGGCGATCGCGCGCGGCCGCGATCCGGATCACCCGCCGCACCTTGCCAAGGTTACCGAGACCGTCTGATGTCGAAGGCGCTGACCAATGCACGCGTCCTTTCCGCCCAAGGATGGCGAGACAACGTTGCCGTGGTCGTGGAAGACGCGCGGATTCTCGCACTGGTAGCACCGAACGACATTCCAGCCGGCGCGCAGATACACGACTTGTCGGGGGAGATGCTGTTGCCCGGCTTCATCGACTGCCAGGTGAACGGCGGCGGCGGGGTATTGTTCAACGATCAGCCGACGGCGGAAGGTATCCGCGCAATCGGCATTGCCCATCGTCGATTCGGCACCACCGGTTTCCTGCCCACACTGATCAGTGACACCACTGAGAAGATGCGCGCCGCGATTGCCGCCGCCGACATTGCGATGGCGCAAGCCGTGCCGGGTGTCTTGGGTATCCATCTCGAAGGGCCGTTCATCAGCCTCGAACGCAAGGGCGTGCACGCGGCCAAATATCTGCACGCGCCTGGCGCCGACGAGCTGCGCGTGGCCGAATCCCTGCGACGGGGCAAAACTCTCTTGACGCTTGCGCCCGAATGCGTGACACCCGATGTAATTCGAAATCTCGTCGCAGCAGGCGTGATCGTCGCCGCCGGCCATTCCAACGCGGCTTACTCGACCGTGCGCACCGCGCTCGATGCAGGCGTGCGCGGATTCACCCATCTCTTCAATGCGATGTCCCCGCTGACCAGTCGCGCACCGGGCGTGGTTGGGGCGGCATTGGACGATGCGAACTCGTGGTGTGGCGTGATCGTGGACGGCCACCACGTCGATGCCGCCAGCTTGCGCATCGCGTTGAAGGCCAAGCCGCGCGGCAAGATTTTCCTGGTGACCGACGCGATGCCGCCGGTAGGCGCAGCCGACCCCTCGTATCTCCTCGATGGCGAAACGATCGTCGCACGCGACGGCATTTGCCAGACGGCTTCCGGTACGCTCGCCGGTTCCGCGCTCAGCATGATCGATGCCGTGCGCAACGCGGTTGAAATGCTCGACGTGCCTCTCGATGAAGCGGCGAGGATGGCGTCGACTTATCCGGCGGATTTCCTGGGACTCAGCGCGACACACGGTCGCATCGAAGCGGGCTATGGCGCCGACTTCACCGTCGTCGACCGGGACTTGCGGGTGACGGAAACCTGGATCGGCGGCGTGGCGCAGACTGCGTGACGCCGTCCGCGTCGGGTGCACCGGCATTCCGGGGCGTGCCGGACAAGTCACGAATCTCCGACTCGCTCAACTCGCGCCACGCCCCTTTGGGAAGATCGCCGAGGTGCAGGCTACCGATCGACACCCGCATCAGGCGCAGCACTTCGTGACCACAGGCCGCGAGCATGCGGCGGATCTGCCGATTGCGTCCCCCTGCGAGCACGATCTCGAGCCATGTATTTTTCTCGCCGCCCCCGATCGTTCGCACCGATTTTGCCGACAGATGTTCGCCGCGGTCGGTCAGGCCGCTGCACAGTCGTTTCAATGCGGCGTCACCAAGCACTCCGCGTATTTGCACGCGATAGGTTTTCAAGACGTGCAGATCAGGTTCGGTGATCCGCGCCGCCCATACCGGATCGTTGCTCATCAACAACATCCCCTCGCTGGCCTTGTCCAGCCTGCCGACCGGCGCGAGCCACGGCAGCCCTGCATCGCGCAGCAAGGCGTACACCGTTTCGCGGCCCTGCTCGTCGGAAGTGGTGACCACCAAGCCGCGCGGTTTGTTGAGCACGATGCAGGTGCGTTCGCTCGAACCCAGCATGACGCCATCCAGCTCGATGTGATCGACCGCGGCATCGGCCGGCGCTTCGGGGTCCAGTACGACCGCGCCGTTCACGCGCACCCGGCCTGACGCGATTCGACGCGCCGCTTCGCTGCGCGAACACGCACCCATGCGCGACAAAACACGCGCAAGTCCATGTCGTGCGTTGTGATCCGAAACTTCTTCTCGAGCCCGGTTACGCGAGAACGATCGCAACAAGCCAGATTTTTTGCGCATGCGACATCACGGTTGCACCGCCCTTCCTGAATTGGTCCCCCAAAGAAAAAGCCCGGCACAAGGGCCGGGCTTTTTCGTATCACATCGGAATCCTCGGCAATGAGCTGCCGATTCTTCCGCGAACGGCTTACATGCTGCCGTCCTGGGGCTGCTCGACCTTGAACTCCACGCGACGGTTGCGCTGACGGCCAGCCGCGGTCTTGTTGGTATCGATCGGGTTGGTTTCGCCAAAGCCCTTCGTCGCGGTGATGCGGCTCGCATCGATGCCATGCGACGTCAGGTACTGATCGACGATGTTGGCACGACGCTCGGACAGACCCTGGTTGTACTGGTCGGTACCGACCGAATCGGTGTAACCATCGATTTCGATTTTGACCTGCGGATACCGGTTCAAGGTATCGACGGCCTGGTCCAGGATCGCCACGGAGTCGGCTGCCGGCGGCTTCAGCGTCGGACCAATATTGGACTCACCCTTCTTCGGACGATCGAACTTGAAGTTCACGCCACGCAGATCGATGACCACGTTTTGCGGCGGTGGTGGCGGCGGCGGAGCAGCCGGCGGTGGCGGCGGTGGCGCAGCCGGCGGTGGCGGCGGAGCAGGATGACCCATGTTGAACACCAAAGCGATGGTGGCCATCGAATCCAGCCACTGCTTCGGACCATAGGTATGCGGCAGGCCCGGACCTGCCAAGCCAGCGAGTTGCGCCGAGTTGGTGTCGCGGTAGTAACGCGCCGCGATTTCGCCACGCAAGGCGACGCGGTCGCTGACGTTGTACAGCACGCCCACGCCGACCGTCGCGCCAGGACCCCAACCGGAGCCCTTTTCCGGCCCCAAACATCCACAAGCGCCCCCGACGTTGGCCAGCTCGCTCGATACCGCGGCGTGACGCCACATGCCGATACCAGCCATGATGTACGGACGCCATTGCGCCGCCGGATCCATGAAGTAGTAGCGGGCCGCAACGTCGAGACCCAGAGTCTCCCATTGCTTGCCGGCGCGGATGGACGAATCCTTGTAATCGGCATTGTCGCCCGTGGCTTCAACGTCCAGGGTGAAATGCGGGTTCACCCAGAACCCAACACCGAGGCCACCGACCGGATCCGACTGCACCTGGCGACCACTATCGGGAATCACCACGCCGATGCGCGGCACGATGTACCAGTTGCTGTAATTGGGGCTCGCAAAGCTACCCGTTGTTTCTGCCGCTGCTCCGGTGTCCTGGGCGTGTGCGACCGACATCACGCCTACAGTACCCAAGGCCAGCGCGATGACCGCGAACAAGCCGTTACGTTTCATCGGTAAGTCTCCTCGTTGTTGATTCTTCAGGTTCGGCCATTTCGGCACGAACCGTGTTCCCAGATGCAAGACTACTGCGCGGATTGCGCCCCAACCAGCCCCGACGCATTCCGCTACGGCAGCGCCAGTTTAGCAAAAAACAAACAAATTCGCCGGAGGGCCGCATTTCCGTTCATGCAGAACTCAGGCGCCGCCTCGCGACACGAACAAACCCATGAATTCCGGCACTGGGGTCTGCAGCAGACGCTCCGCATAGTCACAAATATCAATGATTTCATGTGCCTGCGCCTCCTGCAGGTGGCCTGCCAGCGCGCTCCGGAACTTCTCGAGCAGGACCGGTATGCCTTCGGCGCGGCGGCGGCGATGGCCGATGGGGTAATCGATGGAAACCTTCTCCGTCTTTGAACCATCCTTGAAAAAGACTTGCACCGAATTGCCGATATAACGTTTGTCCGCATCGAAATAATCTTTCGTGAATTGCGGATTTTCCTTGACAGCCATTTTTGCGCGCAGCATATCGATGCGCGGATCAGCGGCGACCGCGTCGGTGTAATCGTCCGCGGCCAGGCGACCGAAAATCAGCGGCACCGCCACCATGTACTGGATGCAGTGGTCACGGTCGGCGTAATTGGCGAGTGGGCCGGTCTTGTCGATGATGCGCGCGCCGGCTTCCTGGGTTTCGATCTCGATGCGCTCGATGGCGTCGATGCGGTCCTTCACTTGCGGATGCAGCTTCATCGCACACTCGACCGCGGTCTGCGCATGGAACTCGGCCGGATAGCTGATCTTGAACAGCACGTTCTCCATCACGTAGCTGCCGAACGGCCGCTCGAACTCGAACGACCTGCCTCCGAACGCGACGTCGTAGAAACCCCAGGTCTTCGCGCTCAATGCCGACGGGTAACTCGGCTCATCGGTGGTTACGGCGTTCAAGGCATGGATCACCGCACGTCGGCAGGCGTCGCCCGCGGCCCAGCTCTTGCGTGGCCCGGTGTTGGGTGCGTGGCGATACGTGCGTAGTGCGCCATTGTCGATCCAACTATTCGAAACCGCGGTGACCACCTGTTCGCGATTGCCTCCCAGCATTGCGGTCGCGACCGCGGTCGAGGCCAGCCGCACCAGGATCACGTGATCCATGCCGGCGCGGTTGAAGCTGTTCTTCAGCGCGTAGCAACCCTGGATTTCGTGGGCTTTGATCGCCCAATGCAGCACATCACGGACCGTCAGCGGCTTGCCACCGTCGCGGACATTGCTGCGCGACAACCAGTCGGCCATCGCCAACACCGTGCCGAGATTGTCGGAAGGATGCCCCCACTCGGCGGCGAGCCAGGTGTCGTTGAAATCCAGCCAACGGATTTGCGTGCCGATGCAGAACGCCGCTTGCGTGGGATCGAGTTCCAGTGTGGTGCCTGGCACGCGCGCGCCCCCGGCGAGCGTCGCACCCGGCACGATCGGCGCCAGGTGCTTCACGCACTGCGGGAACTTCATCGCCAGCATCGCGCAGCCCATCGCATCCATCAGCATGTAGCGCGCGGTATCCCACGCCTCTTGGGATTCGATGCGGTAGTCGAGCACGTAATCGGCCACGTCCACCAACGGCTGGTCGGACGCGGGACGGGCGGCGGAACGGGTAGCGGCTTGGCTCACGGTTACTCCTGCGTCGAGATGCGAAGACAGCCCGCTATTTTGCCAGACGGCGAATTTTCTTGACGATCCTCCGGCCGCCCTCCGACAATTGCGGAGCTGTCCCGAAGGGGAGTAGCACCGAATCCGGCCCGAGCCGGGTTCGCGTGGCAATCGTCAGCACGGACCCAAAGGTTCCGGTTGCCACGGCGGTTCATCGACCGCGCGCGAGACTTTCGACATCCCGTGCTGCATTCGCGGCCGCGGGGTTCGACCGTCGAACGCACTGGAGGAACCGCATGTACGTGATCAATGAGCTGCTTAACCATCCCCTCGATCCCGCGTTCTGGAGTGGCCTCGGCTCGATCATCGTGATCGACTTGGTGTTGGCCGGCGACAACGCGATCGTGATCGCGCTGGCTGCGCGCAGCCTGCCGCCACACCACCATTTCCGCGTGATCTTCTGGGGTGTGGTCGGGGCGATCGTGGTACGTATAGCGATGACCGCCGCGGTGCTTTGGCTGCTGCAAATTCCTGGACTGATGCTGGCGGGCGGGATCATCCTGATACCGATCGCGTGGCGCCTGCTCAAACACCAGGAACAGAGCGGGCCGACGCTGAAACGCAGGGTGACCGACTTCTGGACCGCCATGGGTACCATCGTTGTGGCCGACGCATTGATGGGTCTCGACAACGTCCTGGGCATCGCCGGCGCATCGGGTGGGCATTTGGGGCTCGTCGTACTGGGCCTGCTGGTCAGCGTGCCGCTGGTGGTATGGGGCTCGACCTTGCTGCTCAAGCTGATCGAGCGCTGGCCAGTGATTGTCTACATCGGCGCCGCGGCGATCGCGTGGACCGCTGCGCGCATGATTACCCGCGACGGCCTTGTGGAAGACTGGTTCAACGCGCACGATCCCGTGCGTTACGCCGTGGATGCCGTGCTGGTGATCGGCGTGACGGGTCCGGGCTGGTGGCTGCGTCGGCGCAACCGGTTGCGACCGGGGTGAGAGCCGGATCGCGGCCTCAGAACGATGAGTCCGGCTGCTCCAGGAAGGCAAGCTCATCGGGCGTCGAAGCACGGCCGAGCACGCGATTGCGATGCGGATAACGGCCGAAGCGGTCGATGATCGCCCTGTGCTTCAACTCGAATTTGTAATTGAGCTCCAGCCCCGGATGCCGGAACAGGCGCTCCGCTTCAACGTGGATCACGCGGGATTCCGAGTGCATGAAGGGCATGTACAGGAATGCGAGGCGCGCTACAGGCGTGGAACGATCGGCGCCCGAGCGAATGGCTTCCTGCGCCAGCACCAGCGCCATGCCATCGCACGCGAACGCACGCGCGTCATCGCGAAACAGATTGCGTGAGAACTGGTCGAGTACGACGATCTCGGCCAATCTGCCTTCTGGCGTGTCACGCCATGCCGCGAGCTCGCCATGCGACGCCGCTTGATGCGTTTCGCCGAAACGCGCGCGGATTCCGGCGTCGAACGCTACATCTTTCTTGAAGAGTTGTTCCGGCGTTGCTTCCTCGAACCAGAAATGCAGCACGTCTTGCGGATTCACCACTCAAAGCTCCTTGATGCCGGCATGCCGGGGCTGCTTACATCCAGCGCCTTGCCGGCTTCTCGCGGAATGCATCAGCCACCAACCGGCTGTCGAAACCGGCGGGCGCCTCGCCATTTGCCGCGTAAAGGTAAATCGCGACCTGATAGATCGTCTGCAGGGTCGATTGGATCAATCCCAGCGCAACAAGATAGACCACCAGGATCGCAGCAATGACCAGCAGCACCACCTTGCCGGCCTGGATCGCGATGAAGAACAGGATCATCGCCGGCACGATGCCGAACAAGGCGAAGATCAATGCGAAACTGACGTTGCCGATGATCTGTTCGCCCCAGGTACGCTTCAGCATTTCCACCGAGCGCTTGTACGATTCGATTGGACCACTACCTTCGACCACCAGCACCGGCACCACCAGGAACGACGTGACCGACCAGGCCATTCCGAGCAAACTGACGACGATGCGGCCGATGAAACCAACCTTCTCTTCCAGCAGGCGCAACAATATGCCGACGGTGCTGGTCATGAGCGCCCAGCCCAAGATTTGCGGCAACCGTTGCCAGGCAAAGGCCAATCCATAGCCGAGACTCGGCTGCTCGCCATCGATCTGCTTCAACACGCACGCGATCAATGCCGAGTTGAAGAAAATGATCACGAAATAATCGAGGAAATAAAACAGGAACATCGCCGCGTACATTTGCGGCGACATAGAGATTGGGCCGTTTGGGCTCGCATGTCCACCGAACTCGACGAGCAGCGGCGTGGCGAACAGCACGATGATGATCGCCAGGGCCACCCCGGAGATCAGTGGAAACACGACCAGCCGCTTGTCCCGCTTCAGCATCTGCCAGGACGCGTCCATCAGTTGCCATGTTCTTGCAAACTTGCCCATGTTGCACTCCCCTTGCGCGGTTTGAGTGTGACCGCACCGGCGTTCGCGCCGCAACGTTGTCCGCGCTATTTCAAGCGGCCGGTCATCCAGTCCACCCAGCGCCGATACACATCGGTCTGCTGCACAATGTCGCCCGGAAAATGCGTGTCGGCCGGATACGCCCAGAACTCCACCTGGACGCCGTTGTCGCGCAGCGCGTGGTACCACTCGTAGCTGTTGACCAGCGGCACGTTCGGATCGCCGACGTCGCCCATGATCAGCGTCGGCGCCTTGACGCTGCGCGCATACGTGATCGGTGACTGCTGGCGCCAGATGTCCCAGCCCTCTGCGCTCCACGGCGTGCTGCCGAAGAAATACGTATCGCCCATCTGGTAGTACGCGACCGTGTAGTCCATCACCCAGTCGGTCAATGACGCGCCGGCCACGGCGGCCTTCCACACGTCGTAGTGGCCGGTGAGCCACGTGGTCATGTAGCCACCGTACGACCAGCCGGAAACGCCGATGCGGTTGGTGTCCACGATGCCCAGCTTCTCGACTGCAGCCAAGCCGGCCATCACGTCCTTGCCGGGGCCCGTGCCGGTGTCGCGATAGATCGCGTGCTGGTACGCGTCGCCGAGATTGGTGCTGCCACGATAATTCGGCTGGAACACCAGGAATCCGGCGGCCGACAAAAGCTGCGGCAATGGCGAGAAGCGCACGGTGGACGCGCTCTCCGGCCCGCCGTGGATCACCAGCACCAGCGGGTACGTCTTGCCCTTGTGGTAGCCGACGGGATACGTCAGCACACCATCAGCACTCGTGCCGCCGTCGCTGTTCCACTGCACCGACTCGGTACGCGCCAGCTCCAGCTTGTCCACGAACGCGTTGACATCGGTGAGGCGACGCGGCTTGGCGTTCGCCGAGGCCATCACGTACAACTCGTCGGGATGTGTTGGGGTACTGCCGATGAATGCGACTTCGCCGGTTTTCGCGATGCTCAAGTCATTGCCGGCTTCGACGTCACCGAGATCCAGCCCGCGCGCCGCGCCATCCGATGGTTGTTCCCACAGCACCGAGCGTGTGCCGAGGTCGCCCTGCAACAGCAACGCCCTGCTGCCCGGCAACCACGCATACGCATTGAGATTGCGCGCCAGTGCTGCGGTCGCATCGCGCGTTGCGCCATGGCCGCCGACGTACACGGCGTTGCCGTTGTTCTGGTCGCCGTTGCGCATGCGCAGGAACGCGAATGTCCTGCCATCGGATGCGTAAGCGAAATCATTGGCGCCTTGGTCGCCGACCACTGTCATCGGCTTGCCCTTCCCGTCTGCGGCGACGTCGGCGATCACCGAACGGAACGACGGTCCCCAGTACGGGCTTGGGAATTTCGTGAAAACGATCGACTTGCCATCGCGGCTCCACACCAACGGCGTCGCGCCTTCCTGATCGGTCTGCAGCGAGTAGTCGCCCTGGGTCAGCCGCGTCGCGGTACCGCCCGTTGCCGCCACGACCCACAGGTGCCACGGCGCCAGCGCCTTGCGCAGCAGGAAATTGCCATCGGTGACCTGGAATGCCTTGTCGTGCGCCTTGATCGCCTTGTCGTTGATCGGCGGATCCTGCGTGATGTAGGCGATGCGGTCGCCGTCCGGACTCCAGGTGAACTCGTCGATGCCCTCTTTCGTACCGGTGATGCGTTGTGCGTCGCCGCCCACCATGGGCATCACGTAAATCTGCGATTGTTTGGTCTTGTCGTCCTGCGCGAGGAATGCGAGACGCGTGCCGTCCGGCGACCAGCGTGGCGAGGACACGTTCTCGCGATCGTGCGTCAGGGCACGTTTCGTGCCACTTGCCACATCGACGACGTCGATCCGGGTGTCGTGCTTGTCGGTTTTCCAGACCGGCGTGATCACGACAATGGCGACGGATTTTCCGTCCGGCGAGAGTTGCGGATCGGAAAGCTTCACCAGCCGCTGCAAGTCGTCCAGCCGGAACGGTGGGGCCGCGATCGACGCCAATGGCGCACCCGCGAACAGCGCAATGAGCACGATCAGGCAGCCCGCGCGCAGACGATTCATGACGATCCCCGTTTTCCCCTGCGCCACGCCGGGCGCGACGGCGTCAGCATAGCGCGCGGCGGACTTGCCGGCGCACGTTGGTGTCGGCATCCTCGCCGAAATGGCAACGACTTTCCCGCACCTTTTTGCACCGCTCGACCTCGGTTTCTGCACGTTGCCCAACCGCGTGTTGATGGGTTCGATGCATACGGGATTGGAAGACCACGCGCGCGACTTCGGGAAACTTGCCGAATACTTCGCGGCCCGCGCGCGCGGCGGTGTCGGTTTGATGGTGACGGGCGGCTTTTCGCCCAACATCGCGGGTTGGCTGAAACCGTTTTCCAGTCGCCTGTCTTCGCGTTGGCAGGTCGCGCCGCACCGGCGCATCACCGACGCCGTGCACGCGGCGGGTGGACGGATCTGCCTGCAGATCCTGCACGCGGGACGCTACGGTTTCCATCCGCTGTCGGTGGCGCCGTCCGCGATCAAGTCGCCGATCACGCCATTCACGCCCCGCGCATTGAGTGATCGTGGCGTCGAGCGCACCATCCGCGCTTTCGCACACTGCGCGAAGCTGGCGCAGGACGCCGGTTACGACGGCGTCGAGATCATGGGCAGCGAGGGATACCTCATCAACCAATTCCTGGCCGAGCGCTCGAACCAGCGCAGCGATCGTTGGGGCGGTTCGGCGGAAGGCCGGATGCGCTTCCCCATCGAAACCGTGCGGCGCACACGAGAAGCCGTCGGGCGCAATTTCATCATCATCTATCGCTTGTCGATGCTGGACCTGGTGGATCGGGCGCAGGCTTGGGACGAAATCGTCGCGCTGGCGAAGCAGGTGGAAGCGGCCGGCGCCACGCTGATCAATACCGGCATCGGTTGGCACGAAGCACGCGTGCCGACCATCGTCACCAGCGTGCCACGTGGCGCATTCACATGGGTAACGCGGCGCATGAAGGACAACCTACGCATTCCGCTGATCACCACCAACCGCATCAACATGCCAGCCGTTGCCGAGACGGTGCTGGCACGAGGCGACGCCGACATGGTGTCGATGGCGCGCCCCCTGCTGGCCGATCCAGAGTGGTTGGCGAAAGCGCGCAGCGGACGTGCGTCGCTGATCAACCCGTGCATCGCCTGCAATCAGGCCTGCCTCGACCATGTATTCGAAAACAAACGTGCATCGTGCCTGATGAACCCGCACGCGTGTTACGAAACCGAGTTGGTGGATGCGCCGGTCGAGCACAAGAAAAGATTTGCGGTGATCGGCGCAGGCCCCGCGGGACTGGCCTGCGCGACCACGCTGGCGCAACGCGGTCACATCGTCACGTTGTACGAACAGTCGAATGAAATCGGCGGTCAATTCAATCTTGCAAAGCGCATTCCCGGCAAGGAGGAATTTGTCGAACCGATGCGCTACTGGGGGAACCTGCTCGCCGAGCTGGACGTCACGTTGCACCTCGGTACGCGCGCCGACGCGGCGATGTTGCAGGCCGCCAACTACGACGCCGTGGTGGTGGCGACCGGCGTCATGCCGCGCGACCCGCACATTCCGGGACAGGATCACCCGATGGTGATGAATTACCACGATGCCGTCATGGGCCATCGCGCCATCGGCCAACGCGTCGCGATCATCGGCGCGGGCGGCATAGGGTTCGACGTCGCGGAATTCCTGACCCAACCGCCGCCCTCGTCCACCACCGACATCGCGCGCTGGACGCGCGAATGGGGCGTCGACACCACGTTTGAACACCGCGGTGGACTCGCCAAGCCAGAAGTCGAACCATCGCCGCGCAAGGTATGGCTGCTGCAACGCAGCACCGGACGTCCCGGCAAACGGCTCAACAAGACCACCGGTTGGGTGCACCGCGCGGCCTTGAAAGCCAAGGGTGTGAAGATGCTGGGTGGCGTCGCTTACGAAAAGATCGACGATGGTGGCCTGCATGTCACGATCGAGGACAAACCCCAGACCTTCGCGGCCGACAACGTGATCATTTGTGCCGGGCAGGAGTCGAACCGATCGTTGGCGAACGAACTGATCGCGCTCGGCATAGCCGTGCGCGTGATCGGCGGCGCCGATGTTGCCGTCGAACTCGACGCCAAGCGCGCGATCCGGCAGGCAACAGAACTGGCCGCAGCCCTCTGATTGCGCGCCCGGCCTTTGCAAAGGTCGTTAATATTCGTGAATGAATCCTAAAGGAGCGTTGTTCCGTTCGTTCATGCTCTGATTGGATACTTAAACTCTCGCAGACCCTCCCAAGACCACGACAGGAGTGGGTCATGGCTCCCCGTACGGGTCATGTTTTGCTGGTCAACGGGCAAGCGGGCTTGTTGAAGCTGGCCACCGCAGCAGCCGGTGCGACGCACTGTCAGCTCACTTCGGTCGCGGGACTGGAGCCCGCCCTGTCGTGGGTTGCAAAAAAGCAATTCGATTTGATCCTTCTGGACGCAGCGTCGCTTGGCGAGGATGCCCTCAGGCAGTTCCTGGATCTCGACCTGACGCGCCAAGGCCACATCGTGGTCGCAGGAAGCTCCGGCGCGAATCTCCGCAACCGCGGCCCCAACGGCAGCGCCGAACACGTGACCGAGCCTTTGTCGCTGGAAGCCTTGCTGGGCCTGATGAACCAGGCCCTGCTGCGCACACCTTCGCGGGAAATCCAGTTCGACGGACAATGCGGCATGGTCGGCCGCACCCTGCGGATGCAGGCATTGTTCGAAAACATCCGCCGCGTTGCGCCGCTTGAAGTCGGCGTGCTGGTGCATGGCGAAAGCGGCACCGGCAAGGAAATGGTCGCGCAGGCCTTGCACAGGCTCAGCGGCCGCACCGGCGAGTTCGTGGCCGTGAACTGCGGGGCGATTTCGCCCGATCTGTTGAGCAGCCACTTGTTCGGTCACGAGCGCGGCTCGTTTACAGGTGCCACGCAATTGCACGCGGGGTATTTCGAGCAGGCCCGTGGGGGCACCCTGTTCCTCGACGAGATCACCGAAATGCCGTTGGCCCTGCAGGTATACCTGCTGCGGGTGATCGAAACCCACAGCGTCACGCGCGTGGGGGGCACCCGGGAGATTCCGATCGATGTGCGCGTGATCGCCGCGTCCAATCGCGACCTACAACACGCCGCCGCAATGGGCGTCCTGCGGCAGGACCTGTATTTCCGCCTGCTGGAATTTCCCCTGACGGTACCACCATTGCGCGAGCGACGCGAGGACATACCGCTTCTCGCGCAACACTTCCTCGACCAGTTGAATGATCGGTACGGCACCGGCAAACGGTTGAGCACGCAAGCGATGGACGCACTTGCCAAACGTCCGTGGCCCGGCAATGTGCGCGAACTGCTGCACACGATCCGGCGCCAATACATCACGGCCGGCGACGCCCACGAAATCGAAGTACTCGATGACCCCGAACGCATCCCGCACCGCCGCTCCTCCGACACGCGCGAACCGTCGAACGGCGGTATCGGATCGGATTCGGTCCCTCCGTCCGCCGTGCTGGATGGCACAATCCATTTCAGCGTGGGCGCGACGTTCGAGGAAATAGAACGCGAGGCGCTGCTGAAAACGCTGGCCCATTTTCACAACAACAAGCGGGAAGCGGCGCGGACGCTCGGCATTTCGCTCAAGACCGTCTACAACAAACTGCTGCGCTACCGATCGCAAGGGCTGATCGGCGAGGACGTCCTGGGCGAGCCGGAAGGCAACGGGCGCGCCGCCTGACGTTACAGTCGACATTTTCAATCGCTTGCGCATCGGTCAGAACGTCATCGGCAGGCGCACGACCAAGGTGACGTCTGGGGTGTCGCGCGTGACGCCGAGGCTCAGCGCCACGTTCAAGCTGCGGTGATCGTTGATCTTGTACGAGCCGCCCACCAGCAGGCTGCCCAGAACTGTGCGCGTCGAACCGGCAAGCGTCCGCCCGTTCGCCTTGGTCGCGCCGACGAAGCTCTGGTCATAGCCGAAGCTGATCAGCGCCTTGTCGTTCAGCGCCAGCCCCATGCCGATGCTCGCGTCGTAGACATCGCCGACTTGCACATTGCCGAGCGGCTGCTTCGCCCCGCCCACCAGGGTCAGGCTCACATTGTCGCGCGGGAAATTGTGCAGGTAGCTCACGTTGCCGAAGAACACCACGGGGTCCGACGGATACAACCAGGTCATGCCGGGTTGCAGCGAATAGAAGCCCGACCCGGTCGGCATCTCCAGCGGCAATCCGGTGCCGGTGGTGTTCTGGATGCAGCGCTGCACGCAATCGGTAGTGACTTCGAAGGGATCGCGTCCCGTGCGCGACTTGAAGCGCAGCCAGCCGACGTAGTAGGCCCGGTCCGCGCCGCCATTGTTGATCTGGTAGCGCAGCGTGGCTTCCACGTCGCCGATGCCCTTGCCACGGGTGGTGAAGACCTGGTCGGTGGCGCTGCCGGTGAAAAGTTCGCGGCTGGTGGTGTCGGTGTGGCCATCCACGTAGGGCACCCGCACCTCGGCCTCGAGCCGGTTGGTGATGCCGTAGCGCATTGTGATTTCAGCAGTCTGGGTGGCGGTCCTGACCTGGCGCACGTCGATCAGGCCGATCAACAATGCCGGGACGATGGTGTAACCGATCAGCGCTACGCGATCGGTCGACGAATAGCCGAACTGATAGGACGGCTCCAGCACGAATTTTCCGCGCGGCGTGAGCACACCCGGTTGCTCGAAGATCGGCGCGATGGCGGGCGGACGATCGTCCCCGGGCGGAGCGGCCCCGACCGTCTCCTGCGCGACACCGCCAGCCGCGTAGGGAACCGTCCCGTCGGGGTTGGGCATCGGCTGCGTCACCGGCGCCCCGCCTGCCGCCTCGGTGCCGGCGCGCTGGCGTGCGAGAGCGTCGGCGGCCATCGATTTGCGCAGTGCAAGGTACTGATACTCCTGGGCAGCGAGCGTGTGCTGCAATTTTTCGATGCGTTGTTCCTGCTGTTCGATCAGGCGCTCCTGCTTCGCGACTTCGCGGCGCACCGCGCGCAGTTGCTCGGCCTGCTCATCAAGCTGCTTGCGTACCGCCGCGGGCAGCGGCCGTACATCGTTCGCGGGCGCGTCATCGGGCTGTGCGGCGCGGGCCGCGGTGGCACCGGCAACCAGCACCAATCCTGCAAAACCCACAAGGCAGGGTCGGCGCCATCTGGGTTCGCTCGTTCGTGTTCGCATCGCTCCCTCCAGACGCGCCCGGTTGCGGCGATTCACGGACCGCGGGAATTGATCAACGCTTGTTGCAGCGAATTGGCAACATTCATCGAGGTGAACTGGTCGAGGTTCCTGACCGTGGTGTTGAGCGTGGTCAACGCCTGGATCTGCTGATTGTCCAAAGTGTTCTGGATCACGATCGCGCCCGTCGCGCGGCTGAATGAAGCCGGGTCCACGAAATTGTCGGGGCCGTTGCGTATGAGGGTTACGCCGTTGGCGAGCGCCGCCAATGCACCGGCCTGGGCGCTGTCGATCCGCGCGAGATCCGGGATGTTGACGCTGACGTTGGCGACCAGATTGCCATTGATGTAGATCGCGCGGTTGATTCCGAACGACACCACCAACCCGCTGCCGAGGTCGAAACCGCCGCGGAGATCGTCGAGGCGACCATCGCTCACCGGCAGCGACGCAAACGGCAGGTTCGATATCGTTCGCGCGTTCCTCACCGCGACAGGTTGCGCGGCATGTATTGTGCCGGCGAACAGCGCCGCGATTCCCAACACGCACAGCCATGATCGCGGGGTACTCATGTCGCGTTCTCGCTCAGAAACCATCCGTGCCGCTCTTGGGCATCACCGTGTCGTACAGCCCGCGGCGATCGACACCGGCGGCAAGCATCGCCATCGGCGCCGCGTGCCAGTCGTCGCGACCGTTGAACACCGCTAGGTCGCGACGGTTGTGGATCACGAATACCAAGTGGTTCATCCAGACCTGTTCGAACTCCGTTTCCGGAATCGAACGCGTTCCCTTGGCCGGATCTCCGACCAGCACGCGCCCTGCAAGCACACCCTTGATCACCACGAAGTGGTGGTAACCGTGCTCGTTCATCAGCACAATCGCAGGCAGATGCGCCTGCTGCAGTTTCTGCAGCGACACGATGAATCCATCGGCTTCGAAACCCAGCGCCGCCAGGAATCGCTTGATGTCCAGCAGCGAAAATCCTTCCTTGCTGATCTTGGCCCGATTGCCGTGCGTGAACATCGCCGCGAACGCGGTCTGTTCACTCATCGGAAAGCCGTACTGGTAAGTGAGCAGCGTGGCAACCGCCGCGGAACCGCAACTGAAATCGTATTTCTGGTGAATCGTGTTGCGGAAACGTTCTTCCTTCAGCGTGGTGACGTGCAAGCGATAGTTGCCCCCCGCGATCCCGGTGAGTTGGGCGCTTCCCGCCCAAGCAAATACGGGCGCCACCCCTAGCAGCCAAATAAGCCACAGCAGGCCGCGTTTCATGGCTGCATCTGCACGTTCACGACGGTCGCGTTCTGGATCAGGACGCTGTTGCCACTGTTTTGGATCACGATCGGCAAGCCGGCCGCGTTGCCGAATGAACCGCCGCCGATCCAGTTCATCCCGGTGCTGACGTTCTCGGTGGATGTGTTGGAGACATTGCCGGTAATGGCGATGCGCTCGCTGACGTTGCTGCCGCCACTGAGGCTTGCGAGCACCGAGCTGTCCACGCCGGGACCCAGGCCTGCGACTGCAGGCGTCACGGTCGCCTTGTCGACGGGTGCCGCGGTCGTTCGCGAAGGCGGCACGGGATTTGCGGCGAAGGCGCACAGCACGCACGCCATACCGACGATCGCGGATGTCGATCTGCAGAATTTTCCGAATGCACGCATATCCAGCATCCTTCACGTGCAGCGCACGCGATCCATTCCGACAACCCATCCCGCGTCGTGGGGCTTGCGCCCCACGACGCGGATTCCTCGGCCTGACTCAATGACTGACGGTGAGGTTGGCCTGCACAGTGACGCCCTGCTGGACCAGTGACGCCGCACCGCTGTTTTCTGCCATGGTCGTGATGCCCGCGGCCGACACCGCCGTGCCGTTCATGGCGTTGGACATGTTGAACGAGCCGGCATTCGCGGTGTTCGAACCGCCCGCGCCGCCCGCGCCGCCCGCACCGCCATAGCCATTGCCGCCCGTGCCCGCACCCGCGGCGCCACCCATGCCGCCGGCTCCGCCCGTCGCGGATGAACTGCCGCCCGCGCCGCCGGCACCTGAGCCGCTGGAGGAAGTGGCCATCGAGCTGCCGCCCGTGCCGCTGCCGCCCGCGCCACTGCTGCCGCCGGCGCCGCCTGTGCCACCGGTAGCGCCACCACCTGCGCCGGCCGTGCTATAGCCGCCATTGGCATTGCCGCCCCGATCACGCGCCGAAGCGCCGCCGCCATTGCCGCCGGCGCCGCTGTAACCGCCCGAGGCGTATCCGCCGGTCGAATAACTGGAACCGTTGCTGCTGCTGGAATCGCCGCCACGTCCGGTGCGCGCATGGGCGCTTCCGCCGCGGCCGCCGTTGCCACCGTACCCGCCCAAACCGTCGCCGCCATAGCCGTACGCGCCATTGCCGCCTCGGCCACCGTTCGCGTTGCCATTATTGGTGGCGACGTTTCCGATCCCATAAACGCTCACACCGGAAACCGATCCATTCAGGACACTGGTCGCGACCACATCGGTGGTGTTGAACGACGACGTATTGGTGTTGGTATCAGTCGTGTTGTAGGACGACGCAACGGAAGACGATGCGGTGCCGTTGTGATTGGCCGCCGCGCTGCCATCGCCGTTGGCATTGGCATCTTGCGCCTGCGCGGACAGGGAAAAGGCCATCGACATTCCAAGCCCCAGGCAAACCGCCGAGACCATCTGTGTTTTACGCATGTGCGTTTCTCCGTTGATTTGCCGGTTTGGCAGAGCATCGGAGAGCATCGAGCGTGCCACCAGATCGCCGTCGCCGCGGTCCGGACAAAGTCAGCCACACTCAATGGGTTATTCGGAATGCGCGATCAGGATAAGGGCCTTGCCACTGGCATTTATTTCAAATGGATTGAACTTCCTGCAAAAAATTACCGCGCAAGTGCCGAACGTCTTCTTGATTCGAGCGACAGCGGAACACATATCCGGAAAGTTAACCCTTGAGGAGTTGCGCATGAAACTGTACACATCGCCTGGCGCATGTTCGATGGCCGACCACATCGTGCTGGAATGGAGCGGCAAGCCTTACACCTCGGTGATCGTCAGCCGCGAGGAGCGCGCCACGCCGGACTTTCGCCTGCTCAACCCGGCTGGCGCGGTGCCGGTGCTGGAAGAGGATGGTTGGTCGCTCACCCAGAACGCCGCAATCCTGAATTACATCGCCGACAAGACCCCCGAAGCAAAACTGGGGGGCGATGGCACGCCGAGGGGCCGCGCGGAAGTGAACCGCTGGCTCGGTTTCCTCAACTCCGACATGCATCCCGCATTCAAGCCGATATTCGGAACTACCGACTACCTTGAAGACAAGGCGACCATCGAGAAGACCCACGACAACGCGCGCAAGCAGTTGCGCAAGCTGTTCGAACGCGTCGATGCGCAACTCGGCAAGCACGATTGGCTGGCGGGCACGCGTTCGATCGCCGATCCCTACCTGTTCGTGATGCTGCGCTGGGCCAAGAGCGTGAAGGTGGACCTTTCCGGTCTCGACAACCTCAAGAAATTCGAGCAGCGGATGCGCGCAGACGCAGGCGTGCAGCGCGTGCTGAAAGCCGAGGGCGTGGATCAGGTCGCCTGAGCGGAGTGCCTTCCGTTTGAAACAGGCCCGCGCAACGCGCGGCCTGTTTCAAACGACTTCGCATCAACGCTTCTCGATGGGCGCGTAGGTCCGGTCTTCCGGCCCGGTGTAATTCGCACTGGGACGGATGATCTTGCCATCCTGGCGTTGCTCGATCACGTGCGCTGACCAGCCCGAGGTACGCGCAATCACGAACAGCGGCGTGAACATCGCGGTCGGTACGCCCAGCATGTGGTACGCGCTGGCCGAGTACCAGTCGAGGTTCGGGAACATCTTCTTCAATTCCATCATCACGTTCTCGACGCGCTCCGATACTTCGAACAGGCGCGGATTGCCGCCATCGGTGCACAGCTTGCGCGAGAGTTCCTTGATGATCGGATTGCGCGGGTCGCCGATCGTGTAGACCGGATGGCCGAACCCGATCACGATTTCCTTGTCGGCAACGCGCTGCCGGATATCGGCGTCGGCATCGTCCGCGGAGCGATAGCGCGAAATGATTTCCATCGCGACTTCGTTGGCGCCGCCATGTTTCGGGCCACGCAACGCACCAATCGCGCCGGTGATCGCGGAATAAAAATCGCTGCCGGTGCCCGCGATCACCCGCGCGGCAAACGTGGACGCGTTGAATTCGTGCTCGGCGTACAGGATCAGCGACTTGTCCAGCGCGTTCGCGTGCAGGTCGCTGGGCGCCCTGCCATGCAGCAGGCGCAGGAAGTGCGCGGCGATGCTCGAGTCATCGGTTTCGACCTCGATGCGGCGACCGTTGTGGCTGAAGTGGTACCAGTACAGCAGCATCGAACCGAAGCTTGCCATAAGCCGATCGGCGATGTCGCGCGCGCCGGTGACGTTGTGGTGTTGCCCTTCCGGCAGCACGGTGCCGAGTACCGAGCAACCCGTGCGCATCACGTCCATCGGATGCGTGGAGGCCGGCAGCAATTCCAGCGCGGCCTTGACGGGCTGGGGCAAGCCGCGCAAGCGTTGCAGCTTGGCGCGGTACGCGTTCAATTCCGCCCAGGTCGGCAGGTGCTCATGCACCAGCAGGTGCGCGACTTCCTCGAACGTGGCCTTGGTCGCCAGATCCTTGATGTCGTAGCCGCGGTAATGCAAATCGTTGCCGCTGCGGCCGACCGTGCACAGCGCGGTATTGCCGGCGGCGACACCGGCAAGCGCCACCGACTTCTTGACCTTGGGCAGAACTTGCGCGTTGTCGCTCATTACGTCCATCCTCTCAATTGTTGAATACTTCGGCGGCCGGAAGCCGCGGGCACCGATCGACCGGATTCACCCGCAACTGCAGCGCCATCGACGGCGGGCCGATCAGGTTCTTGTTGCTGGATATCCAGCACTCATCCAGAGTCGAACAGAAACATATATCCATCGCCATCCGATTCGAAGCAGCGGCCTTGAAGCGCTGCCAGAGTGCCTTGTCGGGAAACCGGATGATCTGCAATTCCTCGCCCGGGCTCAACACTTCATGGTTGATGGTTGCCTGGAAGAATTGATGCGGCGGCAATCCCATCTCCGCCGCAATATGGTTCCAGTCGCTTCGTGGTTTACCGTCCATCCATACCTGCACGCTTCGCACAATGGCGGGTCCCACGCCCTTGTTGTTGACGACCAGCGATTGGGTCAAATCGTTGTTGCCGCTTATCAGATATGGCCACACCTGCGCACGCACCTGCTGACGCTGGATGTATGCGGTGTAGCCCGCGACGACCAGCGCCAGCAAGCCGACCAGCGACGCGATGATCGCGGCCAGCGCGTCCCAGCGGACGCCGGGTTTCGCACGCGCGACCTGCGATTCATCCGGTGGAGGCGACGATTCCGGCACGGTCGCTCAATCCTTCCTGCCGTTCGAGAACAGCTCATCCAGCTTTTGTTCGTAGGCGTGATAGCCGAGGAAGTCATACAGCTCCTCGCGCGTCTGCATCCGCGGAACGACTGATTTCTGGGTGCCTTCGCGGCGCACGGTTTCGTAGAAACCAAGCGCGGCCTTGTTCATCGCGCGATAGGCGCCGCAGCAATACAGCGCGATGTCCACGTTCGCGGAACCCAGTTCATCGACGGTGAAGAACGGCGTCGTGCCGAATTCGGTGAGATTGGCGAGGATCGGCACTTTCACCGCGGCCTTGAACCTGCGGTAATCGTCGAGCGTTTTCATGGCTTCGGGAAAGATCATGTCGGCGCCGGCTTCGACGTACGCCACCGCGCGTTCGATCGCACTGTCGACGCCTTCCACTGCGGCGGCGTCGGTGCGCGCCATCAGCACGAAGTCGCGATCAGGCTTCGCGTCGACGGCGGCCTTCACGCGATCGACCATTTCGCCCAGTGGCACCACTTCCTTGCCGGGGCGGTGGCCGCAGCGCTTCTGGCCGACCTGGTCCTCCATGTGCACACCGGCAACACCAATGCGCTCGAACGAACGGATGGTGCGCGCGATGTTGAAGGCACCGCCCCAGCCGGTGTCAATGTCCACCAGCAGCGGCAGTTGCGTGGCATCGATGATGCGGCGCGCGTCGGTGAGTACGTCCTCCATCGTGGAGATGCCGAGGTCGGGCATCCCCAGCGAATTGGCGGCCACGCCGCCACCCGAGAGATACAACGCCCTGTAACCGGTGCGCTTGGCCATCAGGCCCGCGTAGGCGGTGATCGCACCGACAACCTGCAACGGCGATTCGGCGGCAAGCGCGGCGCGGAAGCGGCCGCCTGCGGAATGGGGTTCGCTCATGCAGCCTCCGGCAAAACCCGTATTTTAGCCCATCCCCCACAAAGGCCGCGGTTGTCGTACACGCGGCGATGACAAATCATCGTGGCGGAGATGGCATGCTGTCCGCGTAGCAGTCTGGCGCCGGCAGGAAGCCATGTCGTTCAGGACGGTCTGGAAATTGCCGAGGGCGATCATCGCCGGCTTCTTCGCGAACAAGCCGTTCCAGCTCGCCGCGGCACTGAGCTATTACACGCTGCTCTCGATGGCACCGCTGCTGCTGTTGCTGACCGGGTTGGCTGGCCTCTTCTTCGGTGAAGCCGCCGCGCGCGAGCATGTGTTGCGGTACGTCGGCACGATGGTGGGCGCGCAGGAAGCCGACGTCGTGCGCGCGCTGATGACCCAAGCCGGCAATCACCACGCCGGCGTAGTCTCCACGATCATCGGCACGGCCGTGCTGGTCATCGGTGCCACCACGGTATTTGCGCACTTGCAAACCGCGCTGAACCAGATCTGGGACGTGCAGGTCGCACCGGACCGCAGCGTGATCTGGCGGCTGCTCGGCTCGCGGCTGCTGGCGCTGGCCGTCGTGCTGGGCATGTCCTTCGTGTTGCTGGTGTCGATGGCGCTCAGCGTTGCGCTCGCGGGCGCCGAGCATTACATCGCGCAGTTCTTTCCCGGCGCCGGCATCGCGCTGCGCGTGATCTATGCCCTGGTTTCGTTCGCGGTGGTGGTCGGCGTGATCGCGCTCCTGTTCAAGTACGTCCCCGACGCCGAAATCGCATGGCGGGAAGCGCTGGTCGGCGCGCTCATCACCGGGGCGCTTTTCACCGTCGGCAAATATGCTCTGGGCGTGTATCTCGCGCACCTGCGCTACAGTTCGGCCGGCGCGGCCGGTTCGCTGATCCTGATCGTGGTGTGGGTGTATTACAGCGCCTTGATCCTGTTCCTGGGCGCGCAAACGACGCAGGTTTACGCATGCCGCTTCGGCCGGGAAATCCGGCCCAAGCCGCACGCACGACGCGTGCAACCGCAGCCATGAAAGCGCCCGCCGCCCATCAACCCGGCGCCTTCGTCCAGGATTCATGACCGTACACGATGCGCCAGCCCTGCGGCAGGCGTCGCCATACGTAACTGACGACAAACGTCCGTGTGGGGGCTTTGCCACTCGACAGCGTACCCCGCGCTTCCAGCGGCCACGTCACGATCTCGACATCGGGCCCGAGCGCCATGAATGCAGGCTCCCCACTCTGCACGTATGTGGCATCGCTCTTGCCGTTGTTCCACCATTTCAACTGTTGCGCGTGCAGCGCTTTCCAGCCATGTATGACCATGCCGTTGATGGCGAACACGAGACCATCGCCGCGCATCATCGGCTGCATGAAGGCGTCCGTGTCGTGCGCATTGGCGGCCTGCAGCATCTTCGCCATCAAGGGACGAATCGCCTGTTCTGCTGGCGGCGAGGCAGGTTGCGCGCAGGCGCTTCCCGCAAACAGGCCGACGCAGATCACTGCAACAACCGCGAGAATCTTTTTCATGTGCCTTCTCCTCGTTCTCAAGGATTGCTGAACACGGCGCCGTGTGGAATGGCACCACGCGCCGGCGACACGCCCGAAGCCTCCGGCTGCTCGCCGGCCCGAACGCGCGCCACCAGCGCCTCGAATTCCGGATTGCGGTGCAATGGTCGATACCAGGGGGTCATCCAGACGCCGTTCATGTGCGCGGACCGGTCCCGGTAAGCCTGCTGCAGTTGCGTGATCGCGTCCTTCGCGTCGCCCAACGCGGCATAGATGGCAGCGATGTAGGTACGATCGACGTAATGTTGCGCGGCGTCGGCTTCCAGCCTCTGCACCGCCGCGCGTGCCCGCGCCGATTCACCGACATGCGCCTGGCAGATTGCGAGTTGCGGACTGGACGGGCTCGGTTTGGCGTGCTGCCGGGTGTAGCGTTCCACGCAGTCTTGCCAATGTCCGAACGCGCCTTCCACCATCGCCACCGCGTCGCCGTTGTACGCGAAGTTCGGATCGATCCGACCGACCCGTCGCGCCAGCTTCATCGCGGCGTCCTCGTCGCCTTGCGCGACTGCCGCGTACGCTTCCCAGCGCGGGAACCAAGGGTTCAGCGGATCCAGTTTTTCCGCGACACGCAGTTGCGTGCGCGCCGCGGCAGGATCCTTGTCGATACGTAACAGGTAAAAACCCAATAGCGCATGCGCTTCGCCGAGGCTGGCCCGCAGCTTCATGGCGAGTTCCAGTTCCCGTTTCGCTTTGGCGAAATCCAGGTCATAGCTCATCGCGATGTAGCCGAGCTGGAGATGGCCTTCCGCCAGATTGGGGTTCAAGGTGACCGCTTTCGTCGCTGCGCCGCGCATCGCCGGCAGGATGCTCAATGGAGCGCGGTACACATCGGCAAGATAAATGTAGGCGCGCGCCATGCCAGCCCAGGCCGCTGCGTAATTCGGGTCGATGGCGACCGCCTGGCCGAACAGGACCAGCGCCTGTTCCAGGCTGGCTTCGTCGGTGCGCCATGACAGGCGCGTGCCCTGCAGGTACAGGTCGTGCGCCTGTGGATCGGCGGTGCCGCGGAACACCAACTTGCTGCTGTCGATGTCGCCAAGCTGCACCTGCAGTGCCTCCACCACCGCGCCGGAAATCCGGTCCTCCAACGCGAACAGGTTGCCCATCTTTTCGTCGTACTGGTTCGACCACAGTTTCTCGCCGGTGACGGTGTCGTCCAGTTCCATGTCGACACGCAGCTCGTTGCTCGAACGCTGCACGTCACCCGACAGCAGGGTGCGCGCACCGAGTTCGCGGCCGATCTCGCGTGCACCACGATTGCTGCCCTTGAACCGGAATGACGAAGTGCGGCCGATCACTTCCAGGCCCGGTATGCGCGACAAGCCGTTGAGGAGTTCTTCGCTGATGCCTTCACCGAGATAATTGCCTTCCGCGCCACCAGTCGACACCGAAAGCGGCAGCACCGCGATCGAATCGGGATTGATCGATGTTGCCGCGGGCGTCGAGCCTGACGCCGCTTGCGCCTGCACGCCCCGCAAAGTGTGTTCGACCGGCCCGAAGTACCACCACACTGCGCCGCCGAGAATCGCGATCAGCACGCCGACCGCGCCCAGCGCGAAACCGACCCTGAGCGACCACCGGCGCATCTTCGCCGAAGCGTGCCTCTCATCGCCCGGCGCCTGGAACGCCCACGCCAGCACCAGTGCGATCGGAAAACCCGCCAGCACCAACACCACGATGACGCGCGCCAACCACGCCGGGAACTGCAGCAGCGGGAAAATGACCGCGACGACCTGGATGATCAGCCACGCGACCACGGCATACGTGACCGCGAGGCGAAACACGTGATGGCGTCGCAGTTCCTGGAGGAATCCGGGCTTTGGCACGCAACCTCCGCTCCGCGCGTGGCGGCTCCCCCGCTCCGCACGCTCGAGCGCATCTTAGCGCCAGTGCGTCAACCCGGGTTTCGCAGCGGCCGATCGCCGAAACAAAAAAGGTGGCCGTGGGCCGCCTTTTTGCAAATCGGCAAAGATGGCGCTCAACCGAGAAGCTGCTCGACGCTGGCGCGCTCCTCGCGGAGTTCCTTGTCGGTGGCGTCCATTCGGGCACGCGAGAAGGCATTGATCTCAAGCCCCTGCACGATCTCGTACTTGCCGTTCTTGCAGGTCACCGGATAACCATAGATCACACCAGGGTTGATGCCGTAGGAACCATCGGACGGAATGCCCATCGACACCCAGTCACCCTCGGCGGTACCGAGCGCCCAGGTGCGCATGTGGTCGATCGCAGCCGACGCGGCCGAGGCGGCCGACGATGCACCACGCGCCTTGATGATCGCGGCGCCACGCTGCTGCACGGTCGGAATGAATTCTTGCTCGTACCAGTTCCGGTCGACCAGCGACATGGCCGGCTTGCCCTTCACCGTCGCGTGGTGGATGTCGGGATATTGCGTGGACGAATGATTACCCCAGATGATCATCTTCCGGACGTCGGTGTTGTGCGCACCGGTCTTGGCCGCGAGCTGACCCTTGGCGCGGTTGTGGTCGAGGCGCACCATCGCGGTGAAGCACTTCGGATCGAGATCGGGCGCATTGGCCTGCGCGATCAGCGCATTGGTATTGGCCGGGTTGCCGACAACGAGCACCTTCACGTCACGCTTGCCGTGCGCGTTCAACGCCTTGCCCTGCGGGCCGAAGATCGCGCCGTTCGCGGAAAGCAGATCCTTGCGCTCCATGCCGGGACCGCGCGGTCGCGCGCCGACCAGCAGCGCGTAATCGACGTCCTTGAACGCGACGTTGGCGTCATCGGTGGCGACCACGCCCGCGAGCAGCGGGAACGCGCAGTCGTCGAGTTCCATCACCACCCCGTTCAACGCGGGCAGTGCGGGCGTGATTTCCAGCAGGTGCAGGACAACGGGCTGATCCGGACCCAGCATGTCGCCAGCGGCGATACGGAACAACAATGCGTAGCCAATCTGGCCGGCGGCGCCGGTAACGGCAACGCGAACGGGGGTTTTCATGCGTACGACTCCATCAATGGAACAACGGACAGGAACAATCCATCGCGTGGTGACGCGATGCGCGGCAACAGCACGGCCGCTCAGGCGCCAGCGAGGCGAACGCGCTCCACCTGCTCGTCACCGAGCTCGGCGAAGAACGCCTGCATGCGGGCGAGGCCCTTCTGCAACTGCTCGGGCGCGCAGGTGTAGGAAATGCGCAGGGAACGCGACGCGCCAAATGCCGAGCCCGGCACCGTGGCGACGAACTTGTCTTCCAGCAGGGCCTTGCAGAAATCGACGTCGTTTTCGATCAGCCTGCCGTTGTGCGACTTGCCGAATGCCACCGAGATGTCGGGGAACGCGTAGAACGCGCCTTGCGGACGCGGGCACTTCACGCCCGGAATCTTCAGCAACGCATTGACAACGTCATCGCGGCGCTTGGAAAACTCATCGCGCTTGATGGACGGAATGGCCTGCGGACCGGTCAAGGCCGCAATCGCGGCGACTTCCGTGATTTCCGGCAGGCAGGTGATGTGGTTGGAATTGAGTGTTACCAGCGCCTTGATGCCGGCTTCCGGACCGGCCACGAAACCCACGCGCCAGCCCGGCATGCCGTAGGTCTTGGACAGCGAATCCATGACGAAGGTGCGCTCGCGCAATTCGGGTTTGAACTGCACCACGTTGTGGTAACCGATGCCGTCGAACACCAGCCGGTTGTAGATGTCGTCGGCGATGATCCAGGTTTCGGGATGCTTCACCAGCACCTCGGCCAGCGCCGCGATCTCGTCGCGGGTGTACACCATGCCGGTCGGGTTGGATGGATTGTTGAACAGGAATACCTTGGGTTTGGAAGCCAGCGCCCTGTCGAGCTGCGCCGGCGTCAACTTGTAGTTCTGTTCCGGCGGGCATTCCAGGATCGTGATCTTCGCGCCGAGGATTTCGGCGATGTCGACATAGCTGGTCCAGTACGGCGACGGAAACACGATCTCGTCGCCCTCGTCCAGCAGCGCCTCGCACAGGTTGTACAGCACCTGCTTGGCGCCGATGCCGACCGTGACATTGCTGCGCGTATAGCCGTCCAGACCGCTTTGCTTGAAATGCGACACGATGGCGTCGAGCAACGCGGGCGCGCCGCGATTGGAGCCGTAGCCGCCGCTGTCATGCGAAGTCCAGTCGCGCACCGCCTGATACACGTGGTCGCCTGGCAGGAAGTTCGGCACGCCGATCGAAAAGTTGACCACGTCCTTGCCTTCGGCCTTGAGCTGCTTCGCCTTGTCGGCGATGACCATGATCGCGCTGGGCTTGGCGCGGCCGGTGCGGGTGGCGAGTCTGGGCATTGGAAACCTCTTGGGCGCGACGAGGAACAACGGTCGATTTTATCACGCGCTGTTGTGCACTGCCGCAATCGACGGACGCCGATCGAGCCTCATTGCTAGACTGGGCCGCGGCCGGAAACGCGGACCCTCGATCCGCCGGCCGCCTGCTGTAGCGTCGATCCCGTCACCACGCTGAAGGAGATACGCATGCTGCACATCCTCTGGTACATCATCATCGGCTTCATCGTCGGCCTGCTCGCACGTTTCTTCTTTCCGGGGCCGGTGCCGATGGGCTTCATCATGACCGTGATCGTCGGCATCGTCGGCTCGATCATCGGCGGCCTGATCGCGCGTCTGTTCAGCCGGCCGCCGCCGGGCACGCCGTTCCATCCGGCAGGCATCATCCTGTCGATCATCGGCGCGATCGTCCTGATCTGGATCCTCCGCATGACTGGCATCCATGTCTGACGGGAGCATCGAATGGCGAGACGACAAGGCCGCCCGAAGGCGGCCTTGTCGTCTGGATCCCCGGGGTTCGGACCAAGCGTCCTCAACGCTCGTCGAGCGTGACGTTCCACTGCTTGACGCGGTCGGCTTGCGTGGCCAGCAGCGCCGCCGCGTCGCCTTCGATCGTGATCTTATCGATGGTGTCGCCTTGGCGGATCGCGTTGACCACTTTCTGGTCATCCGCCGCGGCGACTTCGCCAAAAATCGTGTGCTTGCCGTCCAGCCAGGGCGTCGGCACGTGGGTGATGAAAAACTGGCTGCCGTTGGTGCCGGGGCCGGCGTTGGCCATCGACAGCTTGCCGGGTGCATCGTGCTTCAGATCGGGGCGGCATTCGTCCCCGAATTTGTAGCCCGGGCCGCCGGTGCCGGTGCCGAGCGGACAGCCGCCCTGGATCATGAAATCACCGATCACGCGATGAAAATTCAGGCCATCGTAGAAGCCGCGCTGGGCGAGATTCACGAAGTTCGCGACCGTCACCGGCGTCTTGTCGGCGAACAGCCGGACATGGATCGGGCCCTTGGAGGTCTGGAAGGTGGCAGTGAGATCGCTCATCGCATTTCCTGTGGCTTTGCGCAAACCGCGCCGGACCGGCAAGCATAACGGGCACCGCTCAAGCCGGCCAATGACCACCGCACAGCACGCTTTCGCCAACGAATGCGGTTGTCATGGCGTGGCCGCGCCACCGGGTATCTCATCGAGGAAACGTTCGATCGCATCGACGGCTTCCGGCTCGTCGAGCATCGGCGCGTGGCCGATGCCGGCGACGATTGCGCTGCGCATGCCCAGATGACGCCTCCCCATTTGATCGAGTGTTTCCGCGCTCGCGCTGAGGATATCCGACAGTTCGCCACGTATCGCCAGGATCGGCAGCGACGCCAGCGCGCCCCACATCGGCCATAGGTCGGTGGACGCGGCGTTGGGATCGGCGCCTGCAAGCGGGATGGCGATGGCAGGGTCATAAGCGAGACGGGGGACACCGGCGGCATCCTCGCGAAACAATCGCCGAGCAAAAGCCTGCCAGTCATTGTCGCGATAAGGGGGAAAGGCGGAAGCATTGGTTTGCCTGCAGAAAGCCGCCCATCGCCATGGCCATCAGGCCGCCCATCGAGGTGTCGGTGACCGGCGCGTGTGGCAAGCCATCCGGGAGAATGAACGCCGCGTTCAAATCCTCGGCCTGCGCCCGTACACGTTCAAGTTGCTTGCGTTCACGGCCGCCTCCTTCCTCGCGGCGATGTGCGGCGTTGCCTACCTGTTGCTCGTCGGTGGAACCAACCCTTCGATCGCCTCCGCTGAATTCACCCTCACGCTCCTGGTGATGGTGGTGCTCGGCGGCGCGGGAACACGTTGGGGCGCGCTGATCGGCGGTGTGCTCTACAGCTTCCTGGACCAGCGCCTAGCGGGGATGGCCGGCTCGTCGCTGTTCTCGACGCTGCCGTCACCGCTGCGCGTACCGCTGTCGCAGCCCCTGTTCATCCTGGGCTGATCTTCATCCTGGTCATTCTGTTCCGCCCGGCCGGCATCGCGAGCCTGTTCGGTTCGAACGGAACATCCACCCATCCACTGCGGCGGTGGCGGCGGTGGCTTGGCGCGCGCCGGAAGCACGTGCGACGCACGGACCAGACGACGTGCGAACCGACACCCCCCGCGCGAAGTCCGGTCGCCAGCCACACGATCCCGACGCAGGCTCCCGGGGCGCGCCATAGCTTTCGCTGCCGGCTTGCCTGCCGCTACCCCCAGGCAGAAAGCTGAATCATCCCCCTTTGCCAATGCGGCGCCCCGGTTCCGCAACGGGTATAATGGGCGGAAGGCATTGAAGTGCCGTCCCCTGAACTCCCCATGACCTGCCGCACTCCGCGGCTCTTTCGCGTGCCCCAATGTCCATTCAGAACCTACGCAATATTGCCATCGTCGCTCATGTCGATCACGGCAAAACCACCTTGGTCGATCAACTGCTGAAGCAGTCCGGCACGTTGTCGGAACGCGCCGCCGTGCCCGACCGCGTGATGGACAGCAACGACCTGGAGCGCGAGCGCGGCATCACCATCCTGTCCAAGAACACGGCGATCCGCTGGACCGATCCGCGCGGCGAGGAATGGCGCATCAATATTGTCGACACGCCCGGACACGCGGACTTCGGCGGCGAGGTCGAGCGCGTGCTTTCAATGGTCGATTCGGTGCTGATCCTGGTCGACGCGATGGATGGCCCGATGCCGCAGACCCGCTTCGTGACCCAGAAGGCATTCCAGATGGGCTTCAAGCCGATCGTGGTGGTCAACAAAGTGGACCGCCCAGGCGCGCGCCCGGACTGGGTCGTCAACCAGACGTTCGATTTGTTTGATCGCCTCGGCGCCAGCGAGGAGCAACTCGACTTCACCGTCGTGTACGCTTCGGCGCTGCATGGTTACGCGGGCCTGGATCCCTCCGTGCGTTCGGGCGACATGACGCCGCTGTTCGAAGCCATCACCCAACACGTGCAGCCGCCGCAGGTCGATCTCAACGGTCCATTCCAGATGCGCGTGTCTTCGCTCGACTACTCGAACTACGTGGGCGTGATCGGCGTCGGACGTGTGCAGCGTGGCACGATCCGCACCAACATGCCGGTCGTGGTCATCGACCGCGAAGGCAAGCGCCGCAACGGCAAGGTGCTGCAGGTGCTGGGCTTCATGGGGCTGGAACGCCGCGAGGTGCCGGAAGCGCAGGCCGGGGACATCATCGCGTTGTCGGGCATCGAGGACCTGAGCATTTCCGACACGATCTGCGATCCGGCCAACGTCGAAGCGCTGCCGGCGCTGACCGTGGACGAGCCGACCATCAGCATGACCTTCCAGGTCAACAGTTCACCATTTGCCGGCAACAAGGATCTCTCGGGCGGCAAGTTCCTCACCAGCCGCCAGATTCGCGAGCGGCTGACGCGCGAAACATTGCACAACGTCGCGCTGCGTGTCGAGGAAACGGCCGATCCGGACAAGTTCAAGGTGTCGGGTCGTGGCGAATTGCACCTTTCGATCCTGATCGAAACGATGCGCCGCGAAGGCTATGAACTCGCGGTGTCGCGCCCGGAAGTGATCGTGCGCGAGATCGACGGCGTGCTGCAGGAACCCTGGGAACAACTGGTCGTCGACATGGAAGAGGCTTATCAGGGCGGCGTGATGGAAAAACTCGGCACACGGCGGGGACAGTTGAAGAACATGGAACCCGACGGCAAGGGTCGCGTGCGCCTCGAATACATGATTCCGGCGCGCGGACTGATCGGTTTCCAGACCGAGTTCCGCACGCTTACCGCGGGCACCGGCCTGATGTTCCACGTGTTCGACCACTACGGCCCGAAGTCGGAAGGCATGATCGGCAAGCGGGCCAACGGCGTGATGATCTCCAATGGCACCGGCCCGGCACCGGCCTATGCACTGTGGGGTCTGCAGGACCGAGGCCGCATGCTGATCGATGCCGGCGCACAGATCTACGAAGGCCAGCTGGTCGGCATCCACGCCAAGGACAACGATCTCACCGTCAACGCGCTGCGGGGCAAGCAGCTCACCAACGTCCGCGCCTCCGGCAAGGACGATGCGCTGACGCTGACGCCGTACGTGAAGCTGTCACTGGAACAGGCGCTGGAATTCATCGACGACGATGAACTGGTCGAGGTCACGCCGAAAGAGATCAGGCTGCGCAAGCGGCACCTCACCGAAATCGATCGCAAGCGCGCATCGCGGCAGGCGGCGTAACGAAGCCGCTCGCGCCGCGTCTCGCCGCGCGCCGGCTCAACGACAACTTTCCGGCAGATAGCGATCGCGGATGTCGGGGCTGCTGCAACGCCAGTGCAAGCGGGCGGCATCGCCCATCGGCGAAATCACGACGTGCCCGCCACGGATGACGGCATTCGCCTCATTGCCATAGGTGACCACCACCTTGCCACCCGCCACGCGCACGCTGGTGACGTAGCGCGCACGGATCGCTTCGGGCTTCGGAAGTCCGAGCACACGATTGTTTTCCGGAAGCGCGCCACGCTCGCCGATGTATTCGGCAACCAGCGCGCGGGCGCGCTCCGTCAGCTCGACGCCTTGTGCGACTTGCGCACGCAACGCATGACTCTGATACGCCGGAATCGCAAATGTGGCCAGGAAGCTGGTGGCCGGCAATACCAGGAACAATCCGGCCCCGACCACCACCAGCGCGATGCTCCAGCCTGGCATGCCATTCACTGCCGGTGGCGTCATTGGTTCGCGGATCGCCGCGTGTTCGTGCCACGCCGTCAATCCTTTTTTGCGCACCACGCAGCACCCGGCCATGTCATCGTGCAACGCCTGCTTGCGCACCGTCCAACCCGCAAGAAGAAATCCAATGCCCAGCGAAAGGATTGATACGAATTTTCCGAAGTAGCGACCGCTGGCGCGGGCGAAACCGATCCGTCCCCCGTATTCATCCGTCACCTGCAATCCCAGCGCCAGTTTTCCGATCGTGGCCTGCCAGCGCGAGGATTCACACACCGCGAAGTAAAGCCACACCACCACGATCCCGAACGGCTGCAATACGAGGTCAATCAATTCCACCATCGCCGATCCGTGGCCGCCGCCCAGCAATGCCCACGGCACCATGATCCAGACGCCGAAAGACAACACCACGATCCAGTGGATCGCGGAGAAAACTACGAAATCGATGAACACGGCAGCGGCGCGCCGCCAGAAACCGGCATACAGCCCCGGCTGGCTGCGATGCACCGGCAACATCGGCAAGCCGTTTGCGAGGGCGGTGTCGGGTGAAGTCATCCGGGATGATGGTGGCACAGCCGCCGCGCCGCGTCATCTGCAGCCATGCAACAATGTGCGGCATGACTTCGCGCACGCGCACGATATTGCCGGACGTGCTGGCGCCCGGTTTGCGCGTCGTGTTCTGCGGCACTGCGCCCGGCACGCGCTCCGCGCGCGAGGGCGCCTACTACGCGCACCCCGGCAACTATTTCTGGCGCACGTTGGTCACGACCGGCATGACGCCGCGTCTACTTGCACCACGCGAATTCCGTACGTTGCTGCAATTCGGGATCGGACTGACCGACGTCGCCAAACACCACTTCGGCTCCGATTCCGAACTGCCGCGGGGCGCGTTCGATGCGAAGGCGCTGCGACGCAAACTCGCGCACTGCAAACCACGCATCGTCGCCTTCACCAGCAAGAACGCGGCGCGGGCCGCGCTGGGCCTGGGACCCGGCGCGTTCCCGTACGGCCCGCAGGAATTGCACATCGCGCAATCGCGCGTCTTCGTACTGCCTTCGCCGTCCGGGCAAGCGCGCGGATTCTGGAAGATAGATCCGTGGCGCGAACTGGCCACGGCCGTCGCCGAAATGAAATCGCCGTCAGCTCGCCCGAACCGTTGATTTGCGCACGATCAGCATCGCCAACTCCAGCGACTGTTCGTAGTTGAGCCGCGGATCGACGGTCGACCGATACGCCCGCGCGAGGTCGGCCTCGGACAGGTCGCGCGCACCACCCATGCATTCGGTGACGTCCTCGCCAGTCAATTCAAGATGCACTCCGCCAAGATACGTCCCGGCCGTGGCGTGGATATCGAACGCCTGCTCCAGTTCGCTGCGGATGTTGGCGAAGCGCCGGGTCTTGACACCGCTACCGAGTTTCTCGGTATTGCCGTGCATGGGGTCGCACACCCACAGTACGCGCCGGCCGGTCGCCTGCACCGCCTCGATCAAGCGCGGCAAGTGTTGACCGATGCCGCCCGCACCCATGCGATGGACAAGGGTAAGGCGGCCCGGCTCGTCGTCCGGGTTCAGGATGTCGACCAACTGTCGCAACTGGTCCGCGTGCATCGCAGGCCCGATCTTGATCGCAATCGGGTTGCGGATGCCGCGGCAGAATTCCACATGGGCGCCATCCAGCGCCGCGGTACGCATGCCGATCCACGGGAAATGGGTGGACAAGTCGAACCAGCCCCATTGGCGCGGCACCTGACGCGTCAATGCTTGTTCGTAGTGCAGCAGAAGCGCCTCATGCGAGGTGTAGAAATCGGCGCGCTGGAAACTTGCGATCGGCCCGGCCAGCGTTTCCATGAAATGCATCGCGCCGGAAATGCCCTCGACCATCTGCCTGTAATCGGCCGCCAAGGGCGAGCGTTCCACCCACGCCAGGTTCCAGTATTCGGGATGGTGCAGGTCGGCGAAACCGCCATCGATCAACGCGCGCACGAAGTTCATGGTCATCGCAGAACGCGCGTGGCCTTCCAGCATGCGCTGGGGATCGGGACGCCGCGCTTCCGGGGTGAACTCGGCGCCGTTGACCAGTTCGCCCCGATACACCGGCAAGGTCACGCCGTCGATGGTTTCGGTGTCGGCCGAGCGCGGCTTGGCGTATTGGCCGGCGAAACGTCCGACGCGCAGCACCGGCATGCGCAGCCCATGCACCAGCACCAGGCTCATTTGCAACAATACCTTGAGGCGATTGGCGATCACCTCGTTGTTGCAGTCGGCGAAGGTTTCCGCGCAATCGCCGCCCTGCAGGAGGAAGCGCTTGCCCTGCTGTGCTTCGGCCAGTAGCGACTTCAGCGCCAGCACCTCCCACGATGTCACCAAGGGCGGCAGGGCTTCCAGCCGCTGCATGGCCGATTGCAACTCCGCGGCATCTTCGTAGTGCGGCATCTGTGCCGCCGGGTGGCTTTGCCAGCTCCCGGCTTTCCACGGGCGTGTTTCCCGCACCGGACGCAAAGTCGTCCGCGATGCTTCTGAACCTGCCATGTTCAATTCCTCGTGGCGCGCAACGTGCGCACACCACCCAATTTATTGCTGCGCGGCCGCGGCAGCAATGCCCAGATCCCTAGCAGGACGTACCAGATCAGCGCCCAGCCGGCCATCGACAACCCGAGGAACCTCCACGTCACCGCTGCGCAATTCCCGTCGCCGTGCAGAATCAGCGCCATGAACCGGCCAAGTGGCATTGATCCTTGCTGCAGCATGGCAACGAGTGTGCCGAAGCTCGCGCCGCAGGCCGGAACCTGATCCGCCGGCAACGACTGCAACCACAACTGGCGGACGGACATCGCAATGCCGAACAACGCACCGATCAACACCAGCACGACATAGGTCCGGCGCCCCCCTGCGCGTGGCGCATGCAGCGCGGCGATGAGGAAAAACAATCCCATCCATACGAACGCGACCCGCTGCAGCACGCACAGATAGCACGGCATCTGGTTCTGGTACAGCTCCTCGTACAGCGCGTAACCCAACAAGGCCACGCAGATCAGGAAGCCGAGCAAATAGGCGATACGAAAAGACCAGCGGAATGGATTCATGGCCAGTGCGGATAAGCGAGCGACGCGCAACAGTAGCGTTTCCGGGGTTACCTGTCATGTCGTGCAACAAAAACCCGGCCATGGGCCGGGTTTCGGGTTTGACGCGGGTTCAGCAGGTCAATCTCCCGCGGCCGGCTGCGCCTGTGGACGGTCGACCAGTTCGACGTAGGCCATCGGCGCATTGTCGCCATCGCGGAAACCGCACTTGATGATACGCAGGTAGCCACCCTTGCGCTCGCGGTAGCGCGGGCCAAGTTCCACGAACAACTTGCCGACTGCCTGCTTGTCGCGCAGGCGTGCGAATGCGAGGCGGCGATTGGCGACGCCATCAACTTTCGCAAGCGTGATCAGCGGCTCGGCAACACGGCGCAGATCCTTGGCCTTGGGCAGGGTGGTGCGGATCAGCTCGTGCTTGATCAGCGACGCTGCCATGTTCTTGTACATGGCTTCGCGATGGGCACTGGTCCGATTGAGTTTGCGTCCGGATTTGAGGTGGCGCATGGTGGTGACTCTCTCTGTTTTATCGTTATGAAAACCCGGCACCTGCGTCCGGATTTCCGCGGTTACCCGCTATTGAGGCCCGTCGAAGCGAGCTGTTGTGAAAAGTCAGGCCATGGATGGCCGTTCTGGTGTTGCCAACCATCGAATCGTTTCAAGCGACTCGATGATTTGTGACGCAGCGATCAGGGATGATCGCAAAAACAAACACGCGGAGGCATGGGCGCGAGAACGCCTCCTATCTCAACCAAGCTGCATACCCGAAGAAATCCCGGCCGGCGGCCAGTTTTCCAGCTTGGTGCCGAGCGCGAGACCCTTGGCGCCGAGCACGTCCTTGATCTCGGTGAGCGACTTCTTGCCGAGATTCGGGGTCTTCAGCAGTTCGACTTCGGTCTTCTGCACCAGATCGCCGATGTAGTAGATGCTCTCGGCCTTGAGGCAATTGGCCGAACGCACGGTGAGTTCCAGATCGTCGATCGGACGCAGCAGCAGCGGCGACACACCGGCCTTGTCCTTCTCCGACTCGGTGGACTCGCGGCTCTTGAAATCGCCGAAGACGGAAAGCTGCTCGTGCAAGGTCTGCGCGGCCTGGCGCACAGCCTCATCGACCGCCACGGTGCCATTGGTTTCGACGTCCAGCACCAGCTTGTCGAGGTTGGTGCGCTGCTCGACGCGCGCGGCATCCACCGAATAGGCGACGCGGCGCACCGGGCAAAACGAGGCATCGATCTGCAAGCGGCCGATCGGGCGCGCTTCCTCATCAGGATTCGCGCGGCTGACCGCTGGCTGGTAACCGATGCCGCGACGCGCCTTGAGGCGGATATTGAGCGCGACATCCTTGGTCAGATGACAGATCACGTGCTCGGGATTGACGATTTCAACGGTATGGTCAACGGTGATATCGCCCGCGGTGACCACGCCCTTGCCTTTCTTGGAAAGGGTCAGGTTGGCTTCGTCGGTGCCGTTCAGGCGGATCGCCACGCCCTTGAGATTCAGCAACACCTCGATCACGTCTTCCTGCAAACCTTCCAGCGTGGTGTATTCGTGCAACACGCCTTCGATTTCAGCTTCGACGATGGCCGCGCCCGCAATGGACGACAGCAGCACGCGCCGCAGCGCGTTGCCGAGCGTGTGGCCGTAGCCGCGTTCCAGCGGCTCGACGACGACGCGCGCGTGATTCGGTCCGACGGGTTCGACTTTCAGACCACGCGGACGCAAGACCTGGGTGGAAGAGACTGCCATGGGCTACTCCGGAAGATCACAGGTGGAGCCGCGCAGGATTCGGGCTCCGATAATTCAACACCGGAACGGCCTCGCCGTCCGGCTTGCGTCGGTGGCGCAGGCGGCACCCTGGGGGTCCGTCGCGCCGGCTGCAACGCGTTACTTCGAATACAATTCGACGATCAGCGCTTCGTTGATGTCGGTGGGCAAGTCGGCACGATCCGGCATGGTCTTGAACACGCCCGCCGCGTTCTTCGCATCGACTTCGATCCAACCCGGACGCAGATCCATGCTTTCCGAAACCTTCAGCGCTTCCTGCACGCGCAACTGCTTCTGCGCGCGCTCCGTGAGCTTGACCTCATCGCCGGGGCGGATCGCCAGCGAAGGCACGTTGGTCTTCTTGCCGTTGACCAGGATGGCCTTGTGCGATACCAATTGACGTGCCTGTGCGCGGGTCACCGCAAAACCCATGCGGTACACCACGTTGTCGAGGCGGGCTTCCAGCATGCGCAACAGGTTTTCACCGGTGTTGCCCTTCAGCTGGGTGGCCTTCTTGTAATAATTGCCGAACTGGCGCTCGAGCACGCCATAGATGCGCTTGACCTTCTGCTTCTCGCGCAACTGCACGGCGTAGTCGGACGGACGCGAACGCTTGGCTGCGACACCGTGCTGGCCGGGCTTGTTGTCGAACTTGCACTTGGAGTCGATCGCGCGCGCCGGACTCTTCAGCGACAGGTCCGCGCCTTCGCGACGGGCCAGCTTGCAGGTGGGACCACGGTAACGTGCCATGTCAGACCCTCCGCTTCTTGGGCGGACGGCAGCCGTTGTGCGGAATCGGCGTGACGTCGATGATGTTGGTGACCTTGTAGCCGAGCGCGTTCAGGGAGCGCACCGCCGACTCGCGGCCCGGGCCCGGTCCCTTGATGCGCACTTCCAGCGACTTGACGCCGTAGTCCAGCGCCACACGTCCGGCCTTTTCCGCCGCGACCTGCGCGGCGAACGGCGTGGACTTGCGCGAACCGCGGAAACCCGCGCCACCCGCGGTCGCCCACGACAGTGCATTGCCCTGGCGATCGGTAATGGTGACGATGGTGTTGTTGAAGGAAGCCTGGACGTGGGCGACACCGTCAACGACGACGCGCTTGGTCTTTTTCTTCGGCTTGGCTGCTGGTTTGTCCATGGATTATCCGTCAGTAAATCTTGTTCAGTTTTCGATGAGCGATTTGAAGGCATCACGAGCGAAGCTGCGCGCACTGCCCACTGAATCGGCTAGGACGCCGATTCGAACGCCACAGGCTGCCCGAAGGGCCAGCCATATGGACGAGGTGAGTTGCGCCGTAGCTTTCACATCGCTCATTTCTTGATGGCTCGACGCGGACCCTTGCGGGTGCGCGCGTTGGTGCGGGTACGTTGGCCGCGCGCGGGCAGACCGCGACGATGACGCAAGCCGCGGTAAGTGCCGAGGTCCATCAGGCGCTTGATGCTGATGCCGACTTCGCGGCGCAGGTCGCCTTCCACGGTGAACTTCGCCACTTCGCGGCGCAGGTTCTCGACTTCGCCCTCGGACAGCGACTTGATCTGCGTGGTCGGGTCGACACCCGCCGACTCGCAGATCTTGCGCGAACGGGTGCGGCCGACGCCATAGATGCTCTGCAAGCCTACCCAGACGTGCTTGTTGACTGGCAGGTTGACGCCTGCGATACGTGCCATGTTGTGGGTACTCCACCTGAAATGCGTTGCCGATTCGGCAAACTGTTAATTATAGCCTGAAACCCGGCTTCGCGGAAACCCGTTCCCGCTTGCCTGAACCGGCCGGACTTCCATTCGGCCGAGCCCCTCGAAACCTTCTTCCGGCAGCACCGTGCCGGCCCGTCCAACCGCTTCCGCCCGGGCTATCCCCGCCGCAGGTTGGCCTTTTTCAGCAAACTTTCGTACTGGTGCGACACCAGATGCGCGGACACCTGGGCCCGGAAATCCATCGCCACCACCACCACGATCAGCAGCGAGGTCCCGCCGAAATAGAACGGCACGTGCCACTCCGTCTGCATGAAGTCCGGAATCAGGCACACGGCGGCGAGGTAGATCGCGCCGGCGCCGGTCAGGCGGGTCAGCACGGCGTCGATGTAATCTGCGGTCGCTTTGCCCGGACGCAAGCCCGGAATCAATGCACCCGAGCGCTTCAGGTTGTCCGCGGTTTCCTGCGAGTTGAACACGATCGCGGTGTAAAAGAACGCAAAGATGATGATCATGCCGGCGTACAGGATCATGTACGGCGGCTCGCCTGGCGACAGCGCGGTGGTCAACTGCTGCAACCAGTGCATCTGGCTCGCGTTCGAGAACCACGTGGACGCGGTCGCCGGGAACAGGATCAGCGACGAGGCGAAGATCGGCGGGATCACCCCTGACATGTTGATCTTCAGCGGCAAGTGCGAACTCTGGTTCATGTATGCCTTGGAACCGCCCTGGCGCCGCGCGTAGTTCACCGTGATCCGGCGCTGCGCGCTTTCCATGAACACGCAGAACGCGGTCACCAGCAGCACGATCACCACCACCAGCAACACCTTGATCGGCGTCAGCTCGCCGTTGCTGGCCATCGTGAAAGTCTGCGTCAACGCCTGCGGCAAACCGGCCACGATGCCCGCGAAGATGATCAGCGAAATACCATTGCCGATACCGCGCTCGGTCATCTGCTCGCCGAGCCACATCAGGAACATGCTGCCGGCGGTGAGGCCGATCACCGAGGCGAAGATGAAACCGAAGCCCGGGTCGTACACAATCGGCACGCCGCCCGAGATGCCTTCCTTCTGCAGCGCCATCGCGATGCCGAACGCCTGGAAGGCAGACAGGCCGACCGTGCCCCAGCGGGTGTACTTGGTGAGGATGCGCTGGCCTGACTGGCCTTCCTTCTTCAGTGCCTGCCAGCTCGGGAGCACCGAGCCCATCATCTGCACCACGATGGATGCCGAAATGTACGGGATCACGCCCAATGCGAACAGCGAAAAGCGCGCCAGCGCACCGCCCGAGAACATGTTGAACATGTTCAACAAGCCGCCGCCCTGCTCGATCATCCGGGTCATGGCTTCCGGGTTGACCCCCGGCACCGGGATGAACGAACCCAGCCGGAACACGACCAGCGCGCCGACGAGGAACAGCAGGCGCTGGCGCAATTCGGTCATCTTGCCGAATTGGGCCAACGGATTGGTCGATGTCTTGCCTGCGGCCAAGATGCTTACTCCACCGAGCCGCCGGCAGCTTCAATCGCCGCCTTCGCGCCCGCGGTCGCCAAAATGCCGGATACCTTCACCGCGCGGTCGATCTCGCCCTTCTTGACGATCTTGACGCGCTTGGCGCGACCGTCGACCAGCTTGGCTTCGCGCAGCACGGCCAGGTCGATCGCGTCCTTCTTCAGGCCCGCGATTTGGTACAGGAACACCTGCTGCGACTCGGCCTGCTTCTTGGAACGGAAGCCGACCTTGGGCAGGCGACGCTGCAGCGGCATCTGGCCGCCTTCGAAGCCGATGGTGTGCGTATTTCCGGCGCGCGCGTGCTGACCCTTGTGACCGCGGCCCGCGGTCTTGCCAAGGCCCGAACCGATGCCGCGTGCGACGCGACGGCGCTCCTTGCGTGCGCCCTTGCCGGGCTTGAGTGTGTTGAGACGCATCGTCAAATCCTCAAAGTCACTGTCGCGGCGCATGAGGCGCCGCACGCGAATCAAGCGCTTCTGCTTGCTTCGTCGAAATTCAGTCCTCGACCCGGACCAGGTAATTGACCGTGCTGATCAGGCCGCGCACCTGCGGGCTGTCCTTCAGTTCGCGCACGTCGCCGGTGCGATTCAGGCCCAGCGCCTTCACGCTGAGGCGATGCCGCGACTGCACGCCGCGCAAGCCGCCCACGAGACGCACCTTCACGGTGCCGGTGGTGGTTTTCTTAGCCGCCATGACCCAGTTCCTCGACCTTCTTGCCACGCTTGGCCGCGATGTATTCCGGGCTCGCGACCGACTGCAGACCCTTGATGGTGGCGCGCACCAGGTTGATCGGGTTGCGCGAACCGACCGCCTTGGCCAGCACGTCCTTCACTCCGACGACTTCCAGCACCGCGCGCATCGCGCCGCCGGCGATCACTCCGGTGCCTTCGGACGCCGGCTGCATGAATACGCGGGCCGCGCCGTGGTTGGCCTTGACCGCGTACCAGATGGTGCCGTTGTTCAGGCCGACCGACACCATGTTGCGCCGCGCACGCTCCATCGCCTTCGAGATCGCGACCGGCACTTCACGTGCCTTGCCGTATCCGAAGCCGACCTTGCCCGCGCCGTCGCCCACCACGGTCAACGCGGTGAAGCTCATCTGCCGACCGCCCTTGACCGTCTTGGCCACGCGGTTGACGGCAATGAGTTTTTCGAGCATCCCGTCGGAATTGTCGCGATCGTTGTTCGCCATGTTTTCACCTTGCGCCCGCGGGAGGCGGGCATTTGCTTGCGGCAACAAGACGCCGCTTGGAATTGTGAGTTTCTTGGAACGTCAGGCCATGGAAGGCCGTTCTGGTGTATCCAACCGCTGGGTACTTCTCACTGCCGAAGTGTCCGGGATGACGCGATCAGGGGCGATCGCAAAAATAAACATTCGGCCACCACGCGAAAATCCTGATCCCTGCATCAAAACTTGAGGCCCGCCTCGCGCGCGGCGTCCGCCAACGCGGCGACGCGGCCGTGGTAACGGAAGCCCGAGCGGTCAAACGCCACCGATTCGACGCCCGCGGCGCGCGCCTTCTCGGCGATCGCCTTGCCCACCGCCGCCGCAGCGGATTTGTTCTTGGTGCCTTTCAAATCGCCACGCAGCGACTTCTGGACGGTGGAAGCGGCCGCGACCACGGTCTCGCCGTCGGCGGCGATCACCTGCGCATAGAGGTGCTGGCCGCTGCGATGCACACTCAAGCGCGGCACAGCCAACTTGCGGATGCGCGCGCGCGCGGACTTGGCGCGACGCAGACGCGATGTTTTCTTGTCGATCATGATCAGGCCTTCTTCGCTTCTTTCAGCGTGATGCGCTCGCCGGCGTACCGCACGCCCTTGCCCTTGTAGGGCTCCGGCGGACGAAACGCGCGAATCTTCGCGGCGGTCTCACCGACCCGCTGCTTGTCGGCGCCCTTCACCAGGATTTCCGTCGGTGATGGCGTCTCCAGGGTCACCCCTTCCGGCGCCGCGAACACCACCGGGTGCGAGAACCCGAGCGACAGATTGAGGCTCTTGCCCTGCACCGCCGCGCGGAAACCGACGCCCACCAGTTCCAGCTTGCGCTCGTAACCCTGGCTCACGCCCTTGACCATGTTGGCCAGCAGCGCACGGGTGGTGCCCGCGAACTTGGTTTCGGCGCTGCCGTCGGCGAAAGTCAGTTGACCGTCGGCGCTCTTGATTTCGACGCCCGGAATCGCACGCATCCTGAGGGTGCCCTTGGGGCCTTTGACGGTGATCCCGTCGGCGGCCACCTGACACTCGACGCCCTTGGGCAGCGCGACCGGTTGCTTGGCTACTCGTGACATGTTTCCTGCTCCGTCCTGCTTTAGGCTACGCGACCGATCACTTCGCCACCCAGACCCTTGGCGCGCGCCTGCGCGTCGGTCATCAGGCCGGACGAAGTGGACACGATGGAGATGCCAAGCCCACCCAGCACCTTCGGCAACGCGTCCGTGCCGCGGTACACGCGAAGGCCGGGGCGGCTGACGCGCTCGATGCGCTCGATCGCCGGCTTGCCGTCGAAATACTTCAGCTTGATTTCAAGCTGCGCCTTGCCGCCCGCTTCCGCGCGACGGGAATCCAGCACGTAGCCTTCGGTCTTCAACAGGTCAGCCAGCGCCTGGCGCACCTTGGAAGCCGGCATGCTCACCGTTGGCTTGCCCATGGCTTGGGCATTGCGGATGCGGGTGAACATATCGGCGATGGGATCAGTCATGCTCATGGGTTATTCCTGTTGCGTTGCATCGATATCCGAAACGGAAAGTCGCTCACTATGTTTGCTACAAAGCATCGAGTCGCTTGCTGCGCAAGCCGTAAACTCGTGCCTTCGGCGCTGCAAAGAGCGAAGAAGCGCCGCGGACCTGCTTTTACTCTTTGCCCTTTACAGGGCGCTTAGCGCCCGACTTCATTCTTTACCCTTACCAACTGGCCTTGCGCAGACCCGGCACGTCGCCGCGCATGGTCGCTTCGCGCAACTTGCTGCGGGACAGGCCGAACTTCGCGTACACCGCGCGCGGACGCCCGGTCAGCGCACAGCGGGTGCGCAGGCGTGACGGGCTGGAGTCGCGGGGCAGCTTCTGCAGCTTGGCCGCGGCGGCCATCTTCTCGTCGTAGCTCGCATCGGTGCTGGCGATGATCTTCTTCAGATCGACGCGCTTGCCGGCATGCTGCTTGATCAGCTTGGCGCGCTTCAGATCGCGGTTCACCATGGATTTCTTGGCCATGCCTGTTTCCTTTAGTTCCTGAACGGGAAGTGGAACGCTTCGAGAAGCGCCTTGGCTTCCGCATCGGTTTGCGCGGTGGTGGTGATGCAGATGTCCATGCCGCGCATCGCATCGACCTGGTCGAAGTCTATTTCCGGGAAGATGATCTGTTCCTTCACGCCCATGTTGTAGTTGCCGCGGCCGTCGAACGCGCGGCCCGACACCCCCCGGAAGTCGCGGACGCGCGGCAGCGAGATGTTGATCAGGCGATCGAGGAACTCCCACATGTTGGCGCGGCGCAGCGTGACCTTGCAGCCAATCGGCCAGCCATCGCGGATCTTGAACGAAGCGACCGACACGCGCGCCTTGGTCACCACCGGCTTCTGGCCGGCGATCTTCGCCATGTCCGCGGTCGCGTTCTCCAGCACCTTCTTGTTGGCCGCGGCTTCGCCCACGCCCATGTTCAGCGTGATCTTGCTGATGCGCGGAACCTGCATCGGGTTCTGGTAGCCGAAGCGCTTCATCAGCGCCGGCGTCACTTCGTCTTTGTAGATTTTTTCGAGGCGTGTCATGGCTTCGTCCTCATGCGTCCACGACTTCGCCGGTGGACCGGAACACGCGCACCTTGCGCCCGTCGCCGAGCGTCTTGCGGCCCACGCGTTCGCCCTTGCCGGTAGCGAGGTCGTACAGCATGACGTTAGAAATGTGGATCGGGGCCTCGCGCTCGACGATGCCGCCCGGCTGCTGCAACTGCGGGTTGGGCTTGGTGTGGCGCTTGACCATGTTGATGTTCTGCACGAACACGCGGTCACCGTCGATGCGGGTGACTTCGCCGTGCTGGCCCTTGTTCTTGCCCGCGATCACGAGCACCGTGTCGCCTTTGCGGATACGATTCATGACGGTTTTCCTTACAGCACTTCCGGCGCCAGCGACACGATCTTCATGAAGCGTTCGCTGCGCAGTTCGCGCGTGACCGGTCCGAAGATGCGGGTGCCGATCGGCTCCAGCTTGTTGTTCAGCAGTACCGCGGCGTTGTCGTCGAAGCGGATCAGCGACCCGTCCGGGCGGCGCACGCCTTTGGCGGTGCGGACCACGACGGCGTTGTAAACCTCGCCCTTCTTGACCTTGCTGCGGGGAATCGCGTCGCGGATCGAAACCTTGATGACATCGCCGACACTGGCATAGCGGCGCTTGGAGCCGCCCAGCACCTTGATGCACATCAGTTCGCGTGCGCCGCTGTTGTCTGCCGCGGCCAGCATGGATTGCATCTGGATCATGGCTCGACTCTCCTCACTCGGCCGCGCGCGCCAGCACTTCCACCACGCGGAAATGCTTGGTCTTGGACAGCGGGCGGCATTCGGCAATGCGCACCAGGTCGCCCTCGTGGCACTCGCCGCTTTCGTCGTGCGCATGCAGTTTGGTCGAACGGCGCAGCAGCTTGCCGTACAGGCCGTGCTGTTCCTGACGAGCGACCAGCACGGTCACCGTCTTGGACGCCTTGCTGCTGGTGACGCGACCCTCGAGGGTGCGTGCGCTGTCCTTGTCAACTTGATTGTTCGTATCGTTCATCACGCGGCTCCGTGGGTCTTCTGCTTCTCGCCCAGGATCGTCGCGACACGCGCGATTTCGCGACGCACCTTGGCGAACTGGTGGGTCTGCGCGGCTTGGCCCTGGGCCTTCTGCATGCGCAGGCTGAACTGCTCGCGGCGCAGTTCTGCGACGTGGTCGATCAATTCCTGCGCGGACTTTTCGCGCATCTCGTTGGTATCCATCACAGCAGCGCCCTGGTCGCGAATTGGGTTTGCACCGACAGCTTGGCCGCGGCAAGGCGGAACGCCTCGCGCGCTTCGGCTTCGGTGACGCCTTCGATTTCGTACAGCATCCGGCCGGGCTGGATCGGCGCGACCCAGTACTCGACGTTGCCCTTGCCGGCGCCCATGCGGACTTCGATCGGCTTCTTGGTGATCGGCTTGTCCGGGAACACGCGGATCCACAGCTTGCCGCCGCGCTTCACGTAGCGCGTGATGCAGCGGCGCGCTGCTTCGATCTCGCGTGCGGTGATCGCGCCGCGGGTTGTCGCCTTCAGGCCGAACTCGCCGAAGCTGACGAGATTGCCCGATAGGCTGAGGCCCCGGTTACGGCCCTTGAACTGTTTGCGGAATTTGGTTCGCTTGGGTTGCAACATGACACTGATTCCTTACTCAGCCGTGGTCCGCTCGCGACGCCCGCGGGGGGCGCGCTCGCGACGGTCGTCGTCACGCGAACCGCGTTCGCGGCGCGGCGCCGGACCTTCGTTGCGTTCGTCTTCCTTGGCCTGGCCGACACTGGCGAAGTCGAAGATTTCGCCCTTGTAGATCCATACCTTGACGCCGATCACGCCATAGGTGGTGCGAGCTTCGGCCAAGCCGTAGTCGATGTCGGCGCGCAGCGTGTGCAGCGGCACGCGACCTTCGCGATACCACTCGGACCGCGCAATCTCGGCGCCGTTCAGACGGCCGGCGACGTTGACCTTGATGCCAAGCGCACCGAGGCGCATGGCATTCTGTACCGAGCGTTTCATCGCGCGACGGAACATGATGCGGCGCTCAAGCTGCTGCGCGATCGACTGGGCGACCAGTTGCGCGTCCAGTTCGGGCTTGCGCACTTCGCTGACGTTGATGTGGGCGTCCACGCCCATGATCTTCGAAACTTCACGGCGCAGCTTCTCGATGTCCTCGCCCTTCTTGCCGATCACGACGCCCGGACGCGCAGTGAAGATGGTGATGTCGGCGTTCTTCTGCGGGCGGCTGATGAGGATTTTCGATACACCGGCCTGCGCAAGCTTTTCCTTCAGCAGCTCGCGCACCTTGATGTCCGATACCAGGTTAGCCGCGTACTGGCGCTTGCCCGCAAACCACTTGGAGTTCCAGTCCTTGGAAATGCCGAGGCGGATTCCGATTGGATTGACTTTGTGACCCATGATCAACCTACCTCGACCGTGATATGCGAAGTGCGCTTGAGGATGCGGGCGCCACGGCCCTTGGCGCGGGCGCGCATGCGCTTCATGACCGTGCCTTCGTCCACGTAGATGCGCGAAATTTTCAGTTCGTCCACGTCGGCGCCGACGTTGTTCTCGGCATTGGCGACCGCCGACAGCAGCACTTTGCGGACCAGGTGCGCCGCCTTCTTGTTGGTGTGTTCCAGCACCGCGCTGGCCGTGCCCACGGGCATGCCTCGCACCATGTCGGCCACCAGTCGCGCCTTCTGCGCCGAAATGCGAACCCCGCGCAGGACGGCCTTGGCTTGAGTCGTAGTCATGATGGTATCCATTACTTGGCGGCGGCAGCCGGAGCCGCGGCTTTCTTGTCACCACTGTGACCCTTGAACGTGCGGGTCACCGCGAATTCGCCGAGCTTGTGCCCGACCATGTTCTCGTTGACCAGTACCGGCACGTGCAGACGGCCGTTATGGACGGCGACGGTGAGGCCCACCATCTCCGGCAGGATCATCGAGCGACGCGACCAGGTCTTGATCGGGCGCTTGCTGTTGCTCTGGTTCGCGGCCTCCACCTTCTTGAGAAGGTGCAGGTCGATGAACGGGCCTTTCTTGAGTGAACGTGGCATATCGATGAGCCCTTACTTGGTGCGGCGGCGCACGATCAGCTTCTGTGTGCGTTTGTTGTTGCGGGTCTTGTAACCCTTGGTCGGCGTGCCCCACGGGCTCACCGGATGGCGACCGCCGGAGGTGCGGCCTTCGCCGCCGCCATGCGGATGGTCGACCGGATTCATCACCACGCCGCGCACGGTCGGGCGGATGCCCAGCCAACGCTTGGCGCCGGCCTTGCCGAGCTTGCGCAGGTTGTGTTCCGAATGGCCGACCTCGCCCACGGTGGCACGGCACTCGACCGGCACCTTGCGCATTTCCCCCGAACGCAGGCGCAGCGTGGCGTATCCGGATTCACGCGCCACCAACTGGGCCGAGGCGCCGGCGCTGCGCGCGAGCTGCGCGCCCTTGCCGGGCTTCATCTCGATGCAGTGGACGACCGTACCAATCGGCATGTTGCGCAGCGGCAGCGTATTGCCGTCCTTGATCGGCGCATCGGTGCCGGCCATCAATTGCGCGCCGACCTGGACGCCCTTGGGCGCGATGATGTAACGGCGCTCGCCATCCACATAGCACAGCAGCGCGATGTACGCGGTGCGGTTGGGATCGTACTCGACGCGCTCGACCCGGCAGGCAACGCCTTCCTTGTCGCGCTTGAAGTCGATGATCCGGTAATGTTGCTTGTGGCCGCCACCGCGATGACGCACGGTGATGCGCCCGAAGTGGTTGCGGCCACCGGTCTTGGACTGGGCTTCGGTCAGCGGGGCATGCGGCTCGCCCTTGTGCAGACCGGGTGGCGGTGCCACGCGCACGACCCCGCGGCGTCCCGGCGAAGTCGGCTTGGGTGTGATCAGTGCCATCGTTGGTTGACTCCTGAGCTCAGGCCTTGCCCGCAGCGACGTCGATGCTCTGGCCATCGGCCAGACGCACGTAAGCCTTGCGGACATTGGCCTTGCGACCCGGGCGAAAGCGGAAGGTCTTCAGCTTGCCCTTGATGTTGGCCATGTTCACCGACACCACGCTGACGTCGAACATCTTTTCGACGGCAGACTTGACGTCGGCCTTGGTGGCGTCCTGCGCCACCGTGAATACGTATTGGTTGTGCTCGGAAAGGCGGGTGCTCTTTTCCGAAACATGCGGCGCGCGCAGCACCGACAGGATGCGATCGCCGCTCATGCCAGCCACTCCTCGATCTTCTTCACCGCGTCGACGGTGACGACGACGTGGTCGGCCGCGGCCAGCGCGACCGGATTGATGCCGTCAACGTCGATGACGTCGACGATGTTGGGGTTGTTGCGCGCGGCGAGGAACAGCTTCTCATCCACCGCCTGCGCCACGATCAGGGTGCGGCCGTTGGCTTCGATCTCACCCAGCTTGCCGATCAGCGCCTTGGTCTTCGGCGCGTCCACCGCGAATTCCTGGACGACCTTGAGGCGACCCTGGCGATTCAATTCCGCCAGCATCGAGCACAGCGCGCCGCGATACATCTTGCGGTTGACCTTCTGCGCGAAATCGCGCGGCTGCGCAGCGAACGCGCGCGCACCACCGACGAAGATCGGCGCACGATAGTCGCCGTGGCGGGCCCCGCCGCCTTTCTGCTTCTTGAACTTCTTGGTGGTGCCCGACATGCGCGTGTGGTTCAACTGCGCCTTGGTGCCGGCGCGACCGGCATTGCGGTACGCCACCACCACCTGATGCACGAGATCCTGGCGGAACGCGGCGCCGAAGATCGCTTCGGAAACCTGCACCGGATTCGCGCCAATCACATTGAGTTCCATGACGTAAGC
>Ga0207707_10000199_pt1 | contig 63720 bp, 49 predicted proteins | sample KBSC83BmetaG_FD_184336 | JGI IMG/M metagenome (GOLD analysis project Ga0207707, IMG submission 184336) | Corn rhizosphere microbial communities from Kellogg Biological Station, Michigan, USA - KBS C8-3B metaG (SPAdes) (version 2) | ecosystem: Host-associated > Plants > Roots > Rhizosphere ... | reverse complement strand
TCGCTACCTCGCACAAGTAGCGCCGGCAGCGTCGTCGCTGGCCTCGAGCACCGACGTGCAGGCACGCTCCAGCGTCGTCCTCGCCCCGACCACGGGGCCGACCGGCGACGACGGTCGCTGCCAATGCGCCGCCGCGGACCCGATCGACACCGCCAGCGGCCAGCTGCACGAAACCGCTACCGACCTGGCCGTCCCAGCCCGTAACGGCGGCCTGTCCGCGACCCGCACCTACCTCAGCGGCGACGCGGAGCAGGAAGGGCAGTTCGGTCACGGATGGCAGGCCAGCTACGGCGCCTGGCTGGGCATCATCGCCCCCGCCAGCTACGGCGAGCCGGCGGCCATGGCCGACGGCACCACACCGCCGGCCCCCAGCCCGACCACCGCGATCGACATGGCTCCGCCACACGCGCAAATGAACACCTATCCCGACGATGAAACCCTGCGCGACGCGACGGTGCTGCTCCTGACCAGCGATCCGAGCGACATCCCCACCGACGCCCAATCACGCCACGAAGGCATGGACAGCGCCGCGATCCCGGCCGCCGCCATCGCCTCGATCGACCTCCACCTACCCGGCGTCGGCATTCTGTCCTTCCAGCCTGTCGCCACCGGTTCCGACACCTACGCTCCCGTCGGCGGCCACGTCCCGGACACCCTGGTCCACAACACCGACGGAACCTGGACACTGACCCAACGCCACCGACAGACGGCAGTGTTCAACGGCCTGGGCTGGCTCATCTCCCAAAGCGACCTCAACGGCAACACCGTCACGCTCTCCTACGACAGCCTGGCAAGGCTCGCCACCGTCACCGACACAACTGGTCGCAGCCTCACCTACGCCTACAACCCGTCCGGGTACGTCGCCACGGTGACCGATTCCAGCGGTCGGATCGTCCACTACGGCTACGACTCCGCCGGCAACCTCACCGCCGTCACCGACCCGGCCGGCTCCATCACCGGCTACGGGTACAACGGCGGCCATTTGCTGACCTCCATCACCGACCCACGCGGCCACGACACCACCAACACCTATGACCCGCTCGGGCACGTCACCCAGCAGGTGGACCGCGCCGGGCGCACCACGCAGCTCGCCTACGACTTCGGCGACCCAGAAACCGTCACCATCACCGAGCCCAACGGCAGTACGACCATCGATCACTACACCGACGGTGAGCTCACCAGCATGACGCGTGCCGCCGGTACCGCGAACGCCGCAACGTGGACCTACACCTACGACCCGGTGTCGCTGCAGCCAACCAGCGTCACCGACCCGCTCGGGCACGAGTGGACCGCGACCTACGACGTCGACGGCAACCTGCTGACGCGGACGGATCCGCTGAACCACACCACGACCATGACCTACGACGGCCTCGACGATCTGCTCACCGTCGAAGACGCCATGGGTACGGTCACGACGAACACCTACGACACCCGCGGCAACCTCACGACATCCTCCACGCCGCTGACAGGAACGAGCCAGGTCGCGACCACCAGCTACACCTACGGCGACGCGTCGCATCCTGGTGACGTCACTGCCGTCACCGACCCGCGGGGCAAGACCAGCACGTTCACCTACGACGCGTACGGTCAACTCACGTCAACGACCGACGCGACCGGAGACATGACCAGCTACGACTACACGTGTGCGCCGGCGGCGAGTGGCTGCCGGTCGAACATCGGCTGGGTCTACTCGACCGTGTCCCCGCGCGGCAACACCACCGGCGCCACCCCCGCGGACTTCACCACCACCTACACCCGCGACGACGACGGCAGGGTGCTGACGGCAACCGATCCGCTCGGCCATTCGACCAGCTACACCTACGACAACAACGGCAACCTCAGCACCGTCACCGACGCCAACAACCACACCACCGGCTACGCGTACACCAACGACGACGAAACCAAGACCATCACCCGTCCCGACACGACCACCCTGCAGACCGGATACGACGCGTCCGGCAACGTCACCAGCCAGACCGACGGCGCCGGCAACGTCACCAGCTACACCCACAGCCCGCTCAACCAGGTCGCCTCGGCCACGACACCGCCGACCGCGACCAATACCAACGGCATCACCACCAGCTACGGCTACGACACCGCCGGTCGGCTCACCTCAACCGTGAACGCAGCGAACCACACCACGAGCTACGAATACGACGTTGCGAACCGGCTCACCGCGGTGAGCTACGACGACGGAACCACGCCCGACGTCAGCTACAGCTACGACGCGGACGGCCGACGGACATCCATGACCGACGGCACCGGCACCAGCAGCTACAGCTACGACTCGCTCGGCCGGCTCACCAGCACCACCAACGGAGCCGACAACACGGTCGGCTACGGCTACGACCTCGACGGCAACGTCACGGCATTGACGTACCCGAACAGCCAGACCGTGACCCGCGGCTACGACGATGCCGACCGGCTGACAAGCGTTACCGACTGGAACAGCAACACCAGCACCTTCAGCTACGACCCCGACAGCAACCTGACCGCGATCACCTACCCCAACGGGGTCAGCGAAGCCACCACGCTCAACCACGCCGACCAAACCACCGCCGTCACCGACAGCCTCGCCAGCACGACGCTCGCGAGCTACAACTACGACCGCGACCCGCTCGGACTCGTCACGTCCACCACCCCGACCGGCGCCACAACGCAAACCAACGAAACCTACAACCACTCCACTCTCAACCAGCTCACCAACTACACCACCGCCTCCGGCACCGGCAGCTACAGCTACGACGCCGCCGACAACCTCACCGGACTACCCGACGGCACCACTCAGGCCTTCGACACCGCCAACGAACTCACCGGCATCAGCGGCGGCCCCGCCGGCACCATCAGCTACGGCTACAACGCCCGCGGCGACCGCACCACCGCCACCAGCACAGGTGGTGTCACCGGCTACAGCTACGACCAAGCCGACCAGCTCACCACATACACGCCCGGTGCAGGAAGCGCCGCCAGCTACAGCTACGACGGCGACGGCCTCCGTGCGGGCAAGACCGTCGGCACAACTACCGTCAGCTACACGTGGGACCAAGCAAGCGACGGCCTGCCGTTACTGCTGAGCGACGGTGCGGCCGACTATCTGTACGGGCCGGCTGGACAGCTCATCGAGCAGATGGACTCCAGTGGCACGCCCATCTACGTCCAGCACGACGTGCAAACCTCCACCCGTCTGATCACCGATGCCACCGGCACAGTGGTCGCTACCTACACCTACGACCCGTACGGGAACACAACCAGTCACACCGGTGCGGCGACCACGCCGCTGCGATACGACGGCCAGTACCAAGACGACGAGAGTGGCCTCTACTACCTACGAGCCCGCTACTACGACCCAACCACCGCGCAGTTCCTCACCCGTGATCCGCTGGATGTTGCGACTCGAGAGGCGTACGGGTACGCCGGCGGCAATCCGGTCAACGCGAGCGACCCAACCGGGCTGTCGTTCTGGAGCGACCTTGGCGAGAGCGTGACTGGCACCTTTGACGGACTCACGTTCGGGCTCACCAAGGACATCCGTCATGGACTCGGTATCGACGACAGCGGCGTTACCTGCTCCGCCGTCTACAATCAGGCCCGCCTTGGCGGCGAGGTTGATGGTGGCCTGCTCTTGGTGTTCGACGGAGCGGAGTACCTCAGCCTACGAGCGGGCCGAGCCGCATACGTCGCAAGTGCTGGCCGAATCGCAGCGACAAGCGAAGACGGTCGGAGCGCCGTGCTTGCGCGAAACGCTTTGAAGCAGAGCGCCCGCGACGACTCGGACTTGCCGTGGCTCGCGAACAAGATCGGGTCGATCCGGAACAACCGCCGATACGGGAACCCTCTCGGCCCGACGTACGAGCGCTTGCTTGCCAAGTACGGCTCGGACGCTGAGGCGATGAGGGCGGCGGGCCGAACGAGCTCATTCTGGAATAGCGTCTTCTTCCTGTAATACCGAGAAGGGCGGCACACGTGAGATTTCCGAAGCTCAAGCTGGGGCAACGGCTGCCAAGAACGGTCGACGAGTGGTCGACGGCAGCCGCGGACGCCCAAACTCGATTGCGCGCCGCCGCGATCGACGTCGCCGAACAGATCGGATCCCTCGATCTGGCCGAAGAGATGCGGGCGTGTTCCAACGACGCCTTTCCAGCTGCTGAATACCTTGCCAAGTTGAACGTCAGATCGAGGGGTGCGGGAAACCGCGCTCACCGTCTCGCTACGCGTCGTCGCTGATTCCCTCAACCTCGAGATGATCTTCTCCAGCTTTAAACGTCGTAGCGGCAGCTCCGCTCCACGCCACCCAGACCTTCGAAACCCCCGTCGGACGGCGTCGCCACGAAATGGCCTTGACCCACATCGAAGATGATCTCCAGTGGCAGTTCCGGTTGCAGTTCTCATCCGACCTTGTGATCGTCCACAAACGTCCATGCAAATCCGCAGCGGCCCGTTGCACAGCACTGACCTGCACAAACATTGACGTCGTTGGACTTCCGCGCACCCGTGTGGAACCAAGCGGACGAGCTTTCGGAGCTCAGTACACGTCGGGTGCGGCGAATCACGACATCAATGGATAACTGACGACAGACTCGGCCCGGTCGATGCACACGACCTTGACGTTTCTGCCAAGACTCTCTCGCTGGAGCGGAATGAACACTACTGCACCTGCACTGCGACGGCGCGTTAGTAGGCCGCACAAGATCCTTTGCTCACGGCTTGCTCACACGATGTTCTGGATTCGGCCGGACCAAGGCGGACTAGTGCTCACCGGACGGATTCGCGCGAGCGCCGGCTCCAATTTCTCGGGACTGTCACCAACCGCCCCGGACGCTCCCGGACGTCAATCTCGGCTCTGCTAATGGGACGGGCATCGGGCCGTCACTGCAGTCCTTAGAAGCCGACCGACTGGGTGCGTCAGGAGGACCGCTGAGCAAGGATGACGTGGTGCCTGACCTTGCGGACGCGGTGCTGCCGCTGATCCGGACTCGATCGGACTTGTGGTCGTGGAGCGCGTCTAGCGCGCATGGCGCTCAGATGCTGGAGGCGGTGCGCCGGCTGCAAATAGCGGCGGACGTCGAGGATCCGGCGACTGTGCTGGCAGTGACGCAGCGGGCTATCGCGTCGGCGCTGACGGTGATCATGCGCGCGGATGATTCGGGCGGCATCATCGGTGACGCCTGCCAGGCCCTGCTTGATATGCACCCGGGTGTGGCGGCGAGGGCAGCTCCCCCGCAGGAGAAGCTCGTCGAGTGGATGATCCGCTTCCAGTTTCATAACGACTGCGACTACTTCCACCTCGATCCGGTCGGCCACGCGCCTGCCCTCGGCCAAGCGGGGATGCTGCTGTATCGCAAGCGACTCGCCGAGATCGAGGCAAGTCTGGGTCCGAAGCCATCAGAGGAGGAACGCTGGTCACACCCGCGGTCAGGCGAGTGGTTCACCCTTGACCTCAACGCCCGCCGGCTTGCCGTTTACGACCGGGACATCGACGCGATCATCCGCACGCACGCTCGCGACCGCAAGGTCGCGGCCTGGCTGCAGGAGACCGCCGAAGCTTTGGCGGAGGTCGGCGAGCTCGACCTGGCTATCGACTGGGCGCGCCAGGCGGCGGAGTTCCCCGGCGGTGGCTACCAGTCGGCACAGGCCGGCGACTACTGGTGCGTCCTGCTCGCCGAGCACCGGCCCGCCGAGCTGCTCGACGCACGGCTGACCGTGCTCCGACAATGGCCGTCCGCGACGACCGCGGCACACCTGTACCGCGACGCCGGCCCAGCCTGGCCACAGCATCGCGATGAGGTGCTGAGCCTGCTAGCCGCGCGTCCCTACGACGCGGTCACCTTTGCGCTGCTCACACTCGAAGACGTGCCGCTTGCCTGGGAGCTCGCGGCACTCGCTCGGACTGGAGGACCACCGGACTTGGAACGAGGTCACCAAAGCCTACGAACGCATCAACCCGCTCGCCACCCTGCCTGTCCACGCGCGGCTCGTCGAACGTGAACTCGAACAGGCCAACGCGAACAACTACCGGTACGCCGCCCGACGCCTAGCCAAAATGCGCAAACTCGCCCACGACAGCGACAAGGCAGACGAGGTCGACACCTTCATCGCCGACCTTCGCGAAACCCACCGACGTAGGCCCCGACTACAACACGAATTCAACCGTGCCGGGCTCCCCTGACGTCCTCCTCGGCGCGCCTGCGGGAACACATTGGGAACACCGCGTCGCAACCGCTCCATCAGACCCCATCACATCCCGGCACGGCCTAGCGCGCAGCAACCGAGGTGACCTGCACGAACGCCACCAGCCCTCACCGCTCGGCATCATCTGTCATGTCGTCAGCCTTGCTCTTAATCAGCGGGTCCGGGTTCGAGCCCTAGCGGCGCACCCGTCTGATGTGTGTTCCTTCGGGCTAGTGACCTCACCGGCCGACCGTTCGTCGTGGCAACCTTTCTGTAGCCCAGCTGAGTCTTGGTGGAGGGGTAGTCGCGCGCTTTAACAAACGGGCAGCGGCTTTTTCAAATCGGCGAGACACCCGGCAGCGACGTGCTCCGCATGATGCTGTGCGCCATCTGGCGGGCTAACACGAGGTCGTCGCGATCTTCCTCGTCGGTCCTGTAATACATGAAGAAGCTATCGCCCGTTGGTTCGTCGTCTCGGTCCGTGATCGGTCGCACCTGCTTGACAGACGGGAACGACGCCAGCGCATCTGCAGGTAGTACCGGTAGACCCAGGCGGTGCCGACCCATGGCTAGCAACGTCTCCACGCTTGAGTTTTCGTGACGCACGGTCAGATCGGTTAGCGACTTGTCGGCCAGCTCGAAGAGCATGCGGTGCGACTCATGACCGTCGGGACTGATCAAGAGGCCGATGCCTTGTAGTTCACGGATGTTCACAGCGTCCTGGTCACGCAACCGCGGATAGTGATCGACAACCGCGACGAGGTTCCATCGATACAGGGGCTCGGCCACGAGCCGTTCGCTATCGAATCCGCCACGAGGCGGCGCCACGACTAGGTCGAATACTTCGTGGCCCAGGTCGCGAACGAGACGTTCCCCCTCGTTCAGTCGGTCCCCGTCGTCGCTCCGGCCGATATCGGCGTAGACCTTCTGATCGGCAAGTTGGGCAACCAAAGGAGCGAAGCAGAGAGCGGTATGAGCGGGGTACCCCCCCAGTTGCAACGGCCGCGCGCGCCCCTCGGACGCGAGCAGGGCAATCTCCACCAGTGCCTGACTGCTTGCGATTACGTCCTTAGCACGGTTGTGGATGACCCGGCCGGCCTCGGTCAACCTTGCCGGCGCACGCCTCTGGCCCGGCACCAGGAGCGCGAGCCCGAGCTCATCCTCGAGTTGCTTCACCTGCCGCCAGACAGTTGCCGTCGGGATTGACAAGCGGAGCGCCGCTCCTGCGTAGCTCCCATGAGTCGCAACAGCGTCGAAGCAAAGCAGCCGACGCAAGGTGAGATCAGGCCAGGTGGCCGGATCCATGATGCTCACAAACAAATAACCTTAGTGGCATTATCGATATTCTGCAATGTTCTTTTCCGGTCGTCGAAAACGAGAAGATCTGTTCCAAAATACGCTACCGATCAGTACGATATGACCCAGATCACACCAGGTGCGAGCTGAACGAGGCAGCGTGGATGAGACGCGGGAGGACGATCACGACCCTCCGGTCGTTGAGCCCGTTCGGCCCCACCAGACCGGCTGGCGCCGAACGATCATCACCGGCCGCGTTCTCCTCGCGCTCGTCTCGCTGACCGCCGCGATCGGGCGCACGCGTGATCTGGAGCTGCTCTGCGGCTTGTGGATGACCGGCGCGTCCTTGCGAGCCGCGATGAACACGCTCCCGCCGGACACCCGTCTCCGGCGGGCGCTGCTGCGACCATTCTTGTACCGCAGCCCGCCGCATCCGTGGCGCGAACCGACGCCGGACGAGCGACCCCATCGGGACACGCTTCGGCGGGGAAGCTTTGCCTTCGCCGCCGCTAGCGTCGTCCCGTTGGCCTTGCTCTACATCACACCTTGGGCCCTCACGGCTTACGTGCTGCTCTCGGTCTGGTTTCTTGTCCTGAGCGCGCGGCTTCCCGTCCTGCGCGCGGACGCCGGCCTGTCCGACCTGACAACTGAAGGGTCAGTGCCGCGCGTAATCGCAGACAGCCTCGAGTTGCCGCCGCCGGCGTACTCCAACATGGGCAGGAACCGCATCGCGCCAGTCACCCTGATCGTCATCGCGGCGTCGTTTCTCGGCGGCGCTTCGTCGTTCGCAGCCGGCGTCGCGGGTCATCGCGGCGAACTGGGCGGTCTCATTACGTTGCACCTGTCCTCACTCGGCAAGCAAAGCGACCCCGGGGGGTCTAGCGGTGCCAATCGGGATGGCGGCGATGGGCTACCGACGCCCACGCCCACCCCCACCGAACGGCCCGCCTGCGCCGACGACAGCCAAGTCACCGAGGACATGCACGCCGGCCTCGTTCCCACCGCCGTCGGTGACGCGCTCGACCGGGCATGGAAGAGGATCAACTGGCCAACGCTTGGCTGCATCAGCGGTCGCCCCTACCCAGACGGCCTCTCTTGGGTTGCGGTACTCGACGGGGGCAAGGATGGCCATTCCCTCATCGTCTACGTTCACAGCCACGCCGTCGTCGTCTTCTCGCCGTTCGACGGACAGGTCCTGGGCGACTTGCCACAGCTGACTGACCTGTCGGCGGTGATGGGCTTCGGCGCCGGTCAGTTGCAATTCGAGACGACTTCCGCGGGCAACTGTCCGATGATCATGACCGCGAGGAGCGACGACCGCAGTGTTCTCGTGCCGCAGCCGGTGACCGAAGCGGCTACTCGCCTGGGCGAGGCGCTGCATGCATTCATGTGGATCTCGCAGCCGACCGCCGACGGATCGCACTACCTGACCACCGCGTTGACGCCGGTCACCGAGTACCCCGGCTATGTCAAAGGAGCCACGGTTTCGATCGACTTCGACCCAGAAGTTCAGACAGCGAGTGCCCGGACTCTACGACCGGGACACGCTCCGATGTCTTGCCGGGAACTCGAGGATTCGATCAAGCGGCTGGCGAATCCGATAGCAGTGAGCGCGACGAACGCCCTGACGCGCCGGACCAAGGGGCGGTAGACCCAGTGCACACCGTAGCGGTCATCGCATGCATCATCCGCGGTTGCCTTACACGCGCGCGTGCACGCACATAAGTGATCCCGACGCGCAAGGGAGCGACTAACAGCCTCCGCACCGAGCGCCGATCCCTGACCACCCCCGTGGCCGACGGAACTTAGTAGCTTCCAGACTTGGGTTTCGTGCAGCTCCAAGGAGATTCCCGTAACGCGACGCTATGAAGCAGTGCGAGTTGCCACAGCCGGGCTAGGACAGCCGCGTAGCGGACGCCGCAGCTGACACCCGCTTGATCCTTCTGTGCACGTCACACCACACCCCGCCGCGGCCACGGGCGTCTGCTGGCCTGCTGCTGGTGTTCGGCCGGGTATAGCTTCGGGCGCGAGACAAGCCGCTGCGTCAACGCCGACCAACCAGCGCCGAACGCCGACAGACATACCAGAAAGACATACGAGGGCGCGGACGAGCGCGGAAAAGGCGACATTAATCGGCACGCGCCGAACAGCCGAGAAGCCGTTGACCTGCGCGGACGCTGTTTACGCGCGCTTCCGAGCCACCTGGCACCAGTGACAGGCGGCGTACCCGACCGAGAGCAGGACCGGCACGTCGCGTTCCCGCGCTGCCGCGAACGCCTCCTCGGACCACGGCCACCAGTCGACCGGGTTGTCCTTGTGCTGGAGCAGGTACGGCGAGGTCGCGTCGGCGAGACGGTTGGCCACGCCCCTACCCTGCCCCACCGCGACGGGCGCGACGCAACGCGCTCAGATCGAGAGCTCCCACTGGCGCTCCCGGTTGACCGCGCGGAAGCCCAGCGCCTCGTTGATCGCGATCATGTGGACGTTGATCTCCGCGTTCCATGTGTTGACGATCTCGACGCCAGGGGTGCTCTCCCGAAGCAGCCGGAGATTGGCCGCCTTGAGCAACATCCCTAGTCGATGGCCGCGATGGTCCTCACGCACGATGGTGTCCCACTGGTAGGCGACGCGTGGCCGCCCACGGTTGACACCAAGTTCCGTGTGCCCGGCAAGCCGTCCGGACGCGTCATGACGGGCCGCCGTGACGACGCGCCGCCGTCCCTGCGCCACGGTCTGCGCTTCGCTGGCGCGCACGCGCGCGGCGTCATACCGCTCGGGGTCCCACTGCATCTCCTCCAGCGGAGCATCAGTGGACATTCGCCCCATGAGCTCGGCGAGGTCGTCGACGACCTCGTCCGGCGCGTGGTCGATCCACTGGACGAGCGAGTAGCCCTCGGCGTGCTTCCAAGCGTCGCGCATCAGCGACTCGAGGAGCTCGTCGTCGAGCTGCGCGACATCGAGGACGCGACGGATCTCTGTCAGCACGGGCCGCGCACCGACGGCGCGGGCGAACGCGACACCGGGGCTGCCATCGGGATCGTCCAGCGGCTCTTCAATTTCGCCGAAAAGCCGACGGCGTGACCCCGCTCGGGCCCGGTCGATGAGGTGCCTGAGCATCGCAGAGCCATGACCCATCCGGCGATGGTCGTCGAGGACGCGCACTTCGATCGAGGCGTTCGCATCGTTGTCGAGCACCGGGAACACAAGCTCGCCGGAAACGACGGGCTCTCCCCCGTCGACGCCGACCCACAGCTCGGTCCGGTCACCGGTTGCCGCGGCCGCCATCACGCGCGGCAGCACCTCACCCAACGGATCCGCGGGGTGGTCGTGCGCCCGCGTCGCCTCGTCGACGAGATGCCACAGCCGCGCGGACTCCTCGTCGACGACCTGTCGCAACTGGGCGGTACTCACGTCCATCTTTTCTAGTTGCTGCCGTGCATGAACGCCACCAGATTTCGCATGGCAGGCTCCTCCCATGCATCGACTCGTGGGGATGGTCGCAGCGCTGACGTTAGTTGCAGTACCTACGGCGGCCGCGCCGGCTGTTGACACACCACCCGCAACGACGATGGCGGCGTTCTCCGTGCTGCCGCCTGGCGAGAGCGGCTACTTCAGCGTCAGCGGGCAAGCGCAGTACGAGGCCGACAACAACCCGAAAGACTTCGGGCCGCACATCGACGACCAACGGCAGATGTACTGGACGTCAAAGCGCAAGTCGGCCGACTTCCAGGCGCCGACCGGCACGCCGGTGAGCCCAGCGACGGGAGTGCGCATCTATCGCGACAAGTGGGGCGTCCCGCTCATCTACGGCGACAACGGCTACGACGTGTGGTTCGGCGCCGGCTATGCAGCGGCGACCGACCGGCTGTTCGAGATCGACGCCGTACGTCGCACGGCGGAGGGCACACTCGCCGAGCTCGCCGGCCCGTCCGACGTCCCGAGCGATCTGCAAGAACGCACCCTCACCTACACAAAGGCCGAGTACGACGCGATGCTCGCGGGGCTGTCGCCAGCGGGACGACAGGCGATCGAGGGTTATGCCGCCGGTGTCGAGGCGCGCATCAAGGAGACACAGAGCAACCCGAGCCTGCTGCCGGCTGAATACCAAGTGCTTTCGACGACACCGGCCGACTGGACGGTGGAGGACACAATCGCGGCTGGTGTCTACATCACGCGCTTCGTCGCGTCGCAGGGTGGCGAGGAGATGGCCAACGTCGCCAGCCTCCAACAGCTCGAGCAGAAGTACGGGAAGGTCAGGGGCCGACGCGCCTTCCAGGAGCTGTTCCCGGATGACAACCCGCGTGCCATCACGACGATCACCGACAAGAACTTCTTCAACGTGCCGCATGGTGACCGCTCACCGAAAGCACGCGCACGCGCATTCGCAAAGGCAGCGGCCTACGCCGAGAAGCTTCCACTCGACGTCACCACCGGCGCGGGCACTGGCAACACTCCCGCTCCATCCCTCGACCTCGGCCTGCACGGCGGATCGTTCGCCTACGCGGTGACCGGCAAGCACACGGCCAACGGCAACGCGATGCTGTCGTCCAACCCGCAGCTCGACTACTCGTATCCGTCATTGCTCTATGAGCTCGAGGTGCACGGCGGTGGCTACGACGCGCGCGGCGTCGGCGTACCCGGCATTCCCACGGTCGGTATCGGGCACAGCGCGCACGTTGCGTGGGGCTTGACGACGGGCTACTCGAAGACGATCGACAGCTACATCGAGACGACGCGACCCAACCCGACGCAAGGCCAACCGCCGCAGTACTTCCACAACGGCGCGTGGCACAACGAGTCGTGCCGCACCGAAACGATTCACTACCGCGAGGCACCTGGCGGCGTGCCCGCCGGTCCGCCGTCGTCCTCCAAGGACTACCAGGTCTGCCGCACGGTGCACGGCCCGATCGTCGCGACGAGCAAGGACGGGCACCTGGCCCGCAGCGTCGACTATGCAATGTGGAAGCGAGAGGTCGACACGGTCGAAGGCATCCTCATGTGGGACCGCGCAAACTCGCTCACCGACCTCCAAGCCGGTGTCCGCCAGGTGACCTGGAACGAGAACATCGTCGCCGCCGACGACCACGGGCACATCGGTTATTGGCATCCCGGTCTCTACTTCCGCCGGCCGGCAGGGATCGACCAGCGGTTCCCACATGACGGGCGCGGCAAGGACGACCCGCGCGGCTTCCTTCCGTTCCGCGACATGCCGCACGTCGTCAACCCGGCATCGGGATTCGTCGCGAACTGGAACACCAAGCCCGCACACGGGTGGCTCGACGGTGACCTCTCCGGCAGCAACACTCGCCCCGGCGGACGCGCCAACCGGGTTGTCGTCATCAAGCGACTGCTGGCCAACTCGCACGGTCTCCGGTCGAGCGACCTCATGCGCATCGACACGGCGATCGGCGAGCACGACATGCGGGCACCGTCATACCTGCCGGCGATCCTGTCGCTGCGTTCCAGCGGCAGCCTCACCGCGAAAGAACGGCGCGCGCTCGGCCTGCTCGCGGGCTGGGACGGCCGCGCCTATGCCCCCAGCGCGAAGGGCGGTTCGTCGCCGCTCGGCACACCCGCGGCAGACGTCACGGACGGACCGGCAGCGACGCTGTTCGTGTTGGTGCGCAACCGCATCAAGGCGCGCCTGTTCGGCGGGTTACCCAAGCCGATCCGCGCGCGGCTCGACACGTTGAGCACCGAAAGCCATCAGTACGACGTGACCCCGCTGGACAATCTCGCGCTGCGGGTGATCCGTCCGCATTGGGCCGGGCTGCCCGCGCCAATGGTTGTCACCGGTCAGCGCAACGTGCGCAGGGTGCTCCAGCACGCGCTCGACAAGGCGATCGCCGAAGCAATCGCGACGTATGGCGCCAAACCCTCGTCCTGGCGACGCCAGCACGGCATCAGCCACCTCGAGTCGCTCACCGGCGTCGTCGGTCCGAGTACGACGATGCCGTTCGAGGATCGCGGCTCCTGGGTGCAGGAAGTCGCGTTCCTCGGCTAGCGATCAGGCGACGGCGCCTGCACGGCGACGTCGTACGGCGGCGCCGGTGGCAAGCATCAGCAAGGCGGCCAGCGGCAACAGCACCGCACGCGGCACCTCGGGCAGGTCCGCGGTAGGCGCCAGTGCCGGTTGGATCGTCTGCTTCGCGAACACGACCTCGCCCTGACCGCCTTCACCGCTGCGGTCTCCAGCGTTCTGCGCGTAGGCCACCTCGGCCATGCCCGTCCGCGGGTTGACACCGAGCTCGAAGAAGTCGGCCAGCGAGCGGTCGGCGCTGCCCGGCGCAATGCCACACAAGATGCCCTGGATGCACACGCCGCCGATGTGGTTGGCCTCGTCGGTCATCTGCTGCGCGCCGACGATCGTCGGATCAGCGGTGTCCGCGTTGTCGATCTGCGCGAACCACGGATACCACTTCTCGGTGGGCCCCGCCTCGGTGCTGATGTCGCCGGTGTCCTTCTGCAGCCAGGCCACGTCGATGACGCCAGGACGCACAGCTGCACCCGTGTTGAAGACGACCGAGCCTTCGCCGTGCGCGGCCTGGTCGAGATTGTCGAGCCGGACCGGCGTGCTCCACGACTGTCCCTGGTCCTTGGAGTACGTGTAGTAGAAGCCGTAGTGGTTGGTGCCGGGATGCGCACTGGTGGAGTCGAAGACGACGTAGATCGTGCCGGCCTGGTCGATGAGGCCCCACGGGAACATCGTCCCGTTCGACGCTTCACTCGCCGGGTCAGCCGGGTTCTGCGGTGAGACCACGGCGTACCGGTTGTTCCAGAGCGTGCCGCCATCCGACGAGGAGGCGACCGCGATCGAGCGGACCGGACCGTATGGCGGAACACCCTGCGACGTACTTGCGTTGGCGCCGGCATCGCTGATCGAGTAGACGACGTACATCTTGTTGGGGTCCGTCGGGTCGATCAGCATCGGACCGCTGTAGGTGTTGGCGCCCTGGTCGAGCACCGAGACCGCGTCACCGGGCTTGGCACCGATGGCCGCGGGCGGAGCAAGCTGGTCGGGCGAGTTCACCGGGTGCGCGGCGTCCTGCGTTGCCCAGTCGAACGTCTTGGTCGTGTCGTTCCAGGTGCCCTTGGCGTAGACCTCGGCCTCCGCGACGAAGTCGTGGTAGACGAGGTATTCGCTCTTGCCGTCCGGCGAGTGCGCGAACCACTGGCGGTCCTGCTCGATGCCGGCCGTCGTCTGCACGCTGTTGTCCCACGTCGCGCCGAAGTCGTGTGACGTGTTGATGTAGGAGTTCTTCACCGCGAGATCGGCGGACATCGTCGTGATCTGGCCGTCCGGCGTCGGCACGAAGTCGAGCTCGCTGTCGCCGCCACTGCCGGTGGTCTTGGTCGCGCCCCATGTCGCACCGTCGTCCGAGGAGAACCAGTAGCAGACCCCGCCGCAACCTGGCGTCGAGATCAGCAGGTGGTTGCCGTCTGGTGCCGCGGCGAAGGACGGCTCGCCGTAGGAGCCGGTCTTGCCAAGGCCGGTCGTCGTGAGGCCGAACGGACCGGACGCGTCGGTCTGGTCAGTGGCGGCGCCGGCGGCACCGGCCCCCCAGGCGGCGACGATCGCGCCGAGCGAGGCAACCGCGAGCACGCGGGAATGGCGCAGACGCATCAAAGACTCCTGGGCTGAGCGACACGTATCGAGTCAGATGCGTTGTTCGCCGCCGGACGGTGTTACACCTTCCGAACAGTTCGGGGCACTTACGACAGGCGAGTGTCAGCCAGTCGCTCGAACAGCGGCAGTGCCTCGGTGAGCACCTCGAGGTCGCCGGCCGACCAGCCGGCGAGCCTGGCGGCAAGAGCCTCGGTGCGCTTGCGGCGCAGCTCGGCCAGGGCCCGGCGACCCGGCTCCGCGAGGGCCACGCGTGCGGACCGTCGGTCCTCGTTGTTGACCTCTCGGCTGATGAGATCGGCGTCCTCGAGGGACGCGACGAGCCGAGTGGCGGTAGGCGGACTGACATGTTCGTGCTCGGCGAGGTCGCCGATGCGCATCGAACCCGCCGTCTCGATGGCAGCCAGCGCCGACCACTGCGACAGCGTCAGGGTGCCGACGGTTTCCTGCCGGAGCTGCCGGCTGAGCCGCGCGATCGCAATGCGCAGCCGGGTTGCCAGCTCCGCGTGCGTGCGAGTAGCCATGGGCGTTGTCACGAGGCGGCCCCGACCGACTCCTCGACTGCATCGATCTGGTCGATGCTGTCGCTGTCGTGGACGAAGCGACCTCCGCGCATCAGTGAGGCACCCGCACCGAGCACAGACATCGCAGCCGCGGCGCTGAACGCGATCACCAGACCGTGATGGAACGGCGCTGAGATCAACTGCGGGAAGAACTGGCGGCCCGTCAGTGTCGCGGCGTGTTGTGCACTCACGTGGTCAAGGACCCCGGACGGACCGAGCAGTGTGCGGATCGGGTTGTAGCCGAGGAACGCGGCGAACAGCACACCGACGGGTGGCAGCGTCGCGACCTGGTGTGCCGCCGCCGGCGGCACACCGTTGCTCGTCAGGCCGGAGCTCAACGTGTGCGGCAACGTACCTGCGAGACCGACGATCATCAGCGAGAAGAAGATGCCGATGGACAGCACCATCCCGCTGTTCTGGAACGTTGCGCGCATGCCGCTCGCGGCGCCTCGATGCGACGCGGGGACGGCGTTCATGATCGCGGCGGAGTTCGGCGAGGCGAAGAGGCCGGAGCCGACGCCGGACAACGCAAGCAGCAGCGCGAACGGCAGATACGAGAAGTCCGTCGGCAAGATGATGAGACCGACGAACGAGGCCGCGACGACGAGCATGCCGCCCGTCGCAAAGGCACGGGCACCGAAGCGGTCCGACAGCCACCCCGAGACAGGCCCGGCGAGCAGGAACCCACACGTCAACGGCAGCAAATAGATGCCCGCCCACAACGGGGTGTCGGCGTACGAATATCCGTGCAGCGGCAACCAGATGCCCTGCAGCCAGATGATGAGCATGAACTGAAGCCCGCCGCGCGCGACGGAGTTGAGCCACTGCGCCGCGTTGCCCGCGCTGAACGCGCGGATGCGGAAAAGCGCGAGGTCGAACATCGGGTCGGGCACCTTGGTCTCGATGACACCGAAGGCAGCAAGGAGTATGACGCCGCCGACGAGGCCGGCGATCACCCACGGGTTCGTCCAGCCCATCGGGTGGCCGCTATACGGCTCGATGCCGTAGATGATCGCGGCGAGGATCGCGGTCAGGCCAAGGCCGAACGTGAGGTTGCCCCACCAGTCGGGCCGGGCGCGGCGAAGTGCCGTCACCTCGTGCAGGCTCTTGTAGGCCCACACGGTGCCCACGAGACCGATCGGCACGCTCACCCAGAACACGAGCCGCCAGTTGATCTCGGCGAGGAAGCCACCGAGCACGAGGCCGATGAACATGCCCGAGATGCCGGCGACCATGTTGATGCCGAGTGCAAACCCGCGCTGCTCCGCCGGGAACGCGTCGGTGATGATCGCGGCAGCGTTGGCCATGAGCATCGAGGCGCCGACACCTTGGACGATCCGCCAGACGATCAGCCAGATCGCACCGGTGCCGCCGGTGAAGGGCACGAGGGCGAGCAGCACCGAGCCGATCAGGAAGACGGCAAAGCCGGCGTTGTACATCCGGACCCGGCCGTAGATGTCACCGAGCCGGCCGAGCGACACGACGAGCACGGCGCTGACGAGCAGATAGCCCATCAACATCCAGAGCAGGTAGCTGGAGTTGCCCTGACCCAAGGGGTTGAGGTGGATGCCGCGAAAGATCGCCGGCATCGAGATCAGCACGATCGACGAGTTGATCGTCGCAATGAGCATGCCAAGGGTGGCGTTGGACAGGGCCACCCATTTGTAGTCAAGTGATCGGCCAAATGTTTTCATCGTGAAACTAATGGTACGCCGCCCTCCGCGCCGGAACAATGGGGCTATGCGCGACCTCGTGGTGAGCCGGCAGGTGGTGATCCCGGCGAACGAGCTCACCTGGCGGTTCTCGAGGTCGAGCGGACCGGGCGGCCAGGGTGTCAACACGACGGACTCGCGGGTTGAGCTGTCCGTGGATGTCGCGGGAACGTCAGCGCTGTCGCCGCTGCTGCGCCAGCGTGCGTTCGACCGCCTTGGCGACCGGCTCGTGGACGGCACTGTCACCGTTTCGGCCAGCGAGCACCGGTCGCAGCTGCGCAATCGCGAAGCCGCGCTGGCGCGCATGGCCGAGCTGCTTCGCGACGCCGTTGCGCCGCCGGCCGCGCCGCGCAAACGCACCCGCCCGACGAAAGCCGCGCGCGAGCAACGCCTCTCCGACAAACGTCGCCGCGGTCAGGTCAAACGTCTCCGCGGCCACGCCGCCGACGACTAGTTCCGGTCGTTGGGGTCGCGCGGGCGGGGAGGGACCTTTTCGTCGTTCGGCTGGTCGAAGGACTTGGGGACCTTGCGCAAGTGCTTTGACATCGAGCGGAACAGGAAGAAGCAGGCGATCAGCAGGGCGACGACCACGAGAAAGCCGGTGAGACCGGCGCCGATGCCACCGGCGGCAAGCACTGTCATCGCGCAACCAACTCTCGAACTCCAGCGAACAGATCGTCTTCGGGAACAGTCGACTCCACCAAGCTGCGGGCGAGCTCGTAGTCCTCAGTTGGCCAGGCCTGCTGCTGCACCTCGAGCGGGCACGCGAACCAGAACGAGGTCGGATCAACCTGCGTCGCATGTGCGATCAGTGCCTGATCGCGGATCCCGAAATAGTCCCCACAGAGCACGCGTGTCGTCACTCGCTGCCAATGTTTCTCGGCCTCGGCGCGATCCCACTGTTCAATGCGTTCGAGGTATGGCGAGTCGAGCCCGCGCGCGACCATCGCGTCATGCAGCGCTTCGAAGCGCGGCAGGTGGAACGTCATGTGGTAGTAGAGCTTCAGTGGCTGCCAGGGTTCGCCCGTCCCTGGATAGCGGTCCGGATCGGCCGCAACTTCGAACGCCTCCATGCTCACCTTGTGCGTCATGATGTGGTCCGGGTGCGGATAGCCGCCGTTCTCGTCATACGTCGTCATCACGTGCGGCTTGAACGTGCGTACCAACCGCACGAGCGGCTCGGCCGCGATCTCCATCGGCTCGAGCGCGAAGCACCCTTCGGGCAACGGCGGTAGCGGGTCACCCTCGGGAAGACCGGAGTCGACGAACCCGAGCCACGCATGGTGCGCGCCCAGGATCTCGATCGCCTTCTCCATCTCCTGATGCCGGATGCCGGCGAGGTTGGCGATGACGTCCGGACGGTCCATCGCCGGGTTCAGGATCGATCCGCGTTCGCCGCCGGTGCACGTCGCGATGAGGACATCGACGCCCTCGCGGACATAGCGGGCGACGGTCGCCGAGCCCTTGCTCGCTTCATCATCTGGATGAGCGTGTACGGCGAGCAACCGCAGTTTCTCCTCCGCCATGGCTCCATTGTCGCGGGTACCCTCGATGGTCATGAGCACAGGCACCGAGGGTTCCGTCACCTGGCTGACGCAGGAGGCGTTCGACCGGCTCAAGGCGGAGCTCGATCACCTCAGCGGCCCGGCCCGCGCGGAGATCTCGCAACGCATCGGCGCCGCGCGCGCCGAGGGCGACCTGAAAGAGAACGGCGGCTACCACGCGGCCAAGGAAGAGCAGGGAAAGATGGAGGCGCGGATCCGCCAGCTGACCCAGCTGTTGCGGGACGCGAAGGTCGGCGAGCCTCCGGCTGCAGAGGCCGGCGTCGCCGGTCCGGGCATGGTCGTCAGCGTCCGCTATGCGGATGGCGACGAGGAGACCTTCCTCATTGGCTCTCGCGAGGAGGCTGCGCACGCCGACGTGACGGTCTACTCAGCGCAGTCGCCGTTGGGCCAGGCGCTCACCGGCAAGAAGGCCGGCGACTCGGTCACCTACACCGCCCCCAACGGCCGCGACATCACGATCGAACTGTTGGACGCCAAGCCCTACACCGGCTGATCGCGACGCGATTAATGGAAGATGAGCGGGTAGTCGGCGTCTCTTAGCCGGTCGAGGACCGCGACGCAGTGTTCGGGTCCGCGTGTCTCTAGTTGTAGCGCGACCTCGACCTCGTCGAGGTGCAGCTTCGGTCCGGTGCGCACATGCTCGACGTCGAGCACGTTGGCTCCCGACGCAGCAAGCTCACCGAGCAGCTTCGCGAGCTCGCCCGGCCGGTCGGGAATGCGCAGCCGGAACGACAGATAGCGGCCGGCAGCGGCCATGCCGTGCCGCAAGACCCGCAGCAGCAGCACCGGGTCGATGTTGCCGCCCGACAAGACGGCGACAACCGGCGGCTCGAACGCCGGCGGCTCGTCCATCAACGCGGCAACCGTCGCCGCACCCGCCGGCTCGACGACAAGCTTCGCGCGTTCGAGACACAACAACAGTGCTTGCGACAACGATTCTTCGGACACCGTCACGATGTCGTCGACATAGCGACGGACCATTCGGAAAGTGAGCTGACCCGGACAGCCGACCGCGATGCCGTCGGCGATCGTCGCCATCGTCGGCAGCTTGCACGGGCTGCCGGTCGCCAGTGACGGTGGGAACGCCGCGGCGCCCGCAGCTTGTACGCCGACGACGCGAACGTCGGGCCGCACGGGTTTGACCGCCGCCGCGATGCCGCTGATCAGCCCACCGCCGCCGACGGCAACGACGATCGTGCGGACGTCAGGACACTGCTCGAGGATCTCCAGCCCGACCGTGCCTTGCCCGGCGACGATGTCCGGGTGGTCGAACGGGTGGATGACCACCGCGCCGACCTCGGCGGCGTAGGCCTCGGCAGCGACAAGTGCTTCGTCAACGGTCGAGCCGGCAAATCGCACCTCGGCGCCATACGCCTTCGTTGCTTCGACCTTGGGGATAGGAGCGCCCTCCGGCATGAACACGGTCGACGTCGTACCGAGCAAGGAGGCAGCCAGCGCGACGCCCTGGGCATGGTTGCCGGCGCTGGCCGCGATGACGCCGTGCGCGCGTTCGTCGTCCGACAGCCGGGCGATGCGCACATAGGCGCCGCGGATCTTGAACGACCCGGCGCGTTGCAGGTTCTCGCACTTCAGCGCGACGGGACCCCCAACGCGTTCCGACAGCGGACGCGACCCCTCGAGGGGCGTCCGTCGCGCGACATCGCCCAGCACGTCGCGGGCCGCTTCGATGTCCACGCGGGTCACGTCGCGCGTCCGCTCCGGGCTCTGCGTCACGCCGTCAGTCTGTCCCACCTGCGACAGCCTGTTGTGCCAGGACACCTGCACCGACGAGTCCGGCCTCGTGGCCCAGTCGGGCCGCGACGACCCGGCAACGACGGACATAGTCCATGCCGGCGTACCGCTCGAACGCCGCGACAGCCGGAGAAAGGAGCAGGTCGCCGGCGTTCGCGATGCCACCGCCGATCGTGATGACCTCGAGCTCGAGAAGCGCAGCTGCCGACGCGCATGCGATTCCCAACGCCCGCCCCGCCCTCGTCAGCGCGGCAAGGGCGATCGGGTCACCCTCGCGCGCCGCAGCAACTAGCGCCACCCCGTCGACGGGTAGGTCCGATCGCCATCCTTCGCTCACGGCCCACTCGACGATGGCCGGCCCACGGGCGATCGCCTCCAAGCAACCGCGACCACCACATGCGCAGTCAGGCCCGTCCGGGTCGACGACGATGTGTCCCACGTGACCGGCGTTGCCGGTCGGGCCGTCCAACGGCTTGCCGTCGACAACCAGACCACCGCCCACACCGGTAGACACCACGATGCCGAGCATCGACCGCGAGCCGGCGCCCGCTCCCCACGCGTACTCCCCCAACGCCATGGCGACGGCGTCGTTGGCGAGGGTGACAGGTATGCCGCTGTCGAAGTGCGCGCACAGCCGGTCACGCAGTGGGAAGTCCCGCCACGCCGGAATGTTGATGGGCGAGACCAACCCCGCGGCCAACTGCAACGGGCCGCCGCACCCAACACCCACGGCACCGATCGACTCACCCGCTGCCATCACCGCGTCGACAACACGCAGCAAGGCTGCGAACAGCTCGTCGGGATCGTTTGTCGCAGGCGTCGGCTGCTTCGTCACGTGCTGCAGCGCGCCGTCACCGTCGACGAGTGCAGACGCAAGCTTTGTGCCACCGATGTCGATGGCGAGAACAGGTGCCGTCATACGGTGTCGGTGCCGCGCGCAGCAGCCGTCCCAGAGCCGAACGCCAACAGTGACGCGGTGAACCCATGCATGTGGTTGCGCCCGCCGACGGGTCCGATCTCGCCGGCCGCAAAGAACCCGGCGACTGCATCGACCGCAAGCTCATCGCGTACGACGGTCACATCGTGGTCTGCAGTCGTGAACATCTGCGCTCCGCGTCCGTTGCACGAGAACAGCAACACTCCCTCGACATTGTCGAGGGTTGAGCGGTCGCGAAACCGACGCAGTGTCGACCGCAAGTCGTCGTCCGCCGTCATTGCATCGCGCAACTGGAACTGCACTGTCCTACCGACCGAGACGAGGTCGCCGACGACCAGACCCCCACGTTCCTCGTCGATGCCTCCGATGCCTCGGATGAGGAAGTCGCCAACGCCATGCTCGTCGGCATACTCATCCATCGCAATGCCGAGTTGTAACCCGCGCGTCGCGAGCGCCTGTTCGGCAGGCGGGACGGAAGTGAGGATCTCTTCGAGCTTCTGCAATGCCGGCTCGCCGGCAAGTTCCAGCAACACGTTGCCGTCGCTGGCCGTGACAGTCATGACCGGACCAATCGGCCGGCAGCCTTGACTCACGACGGCACGCGCGCCGACCGGGCCGGCGAGGAGTACGCCGACCGCGCCGCGGTCGATGACGTCGCCGTCGAGGAACAGTCGCGTCGAGCCACGACCACGCAACCCGTTGGCGCAGCCGCCGACGATCGGCAATCCGACCAATGCGTCATTGGACCGCGAGACGAAGCCGTCGACGGGGAACGACCAGGGGTCAGCGAGGAGCACGGCAACCGAGTCGTCCGGCGCTCGCTCGGGCATGCCCACGACCGCCATCCCGCCGCCGTCGGCAGGCATCACCTCGAGATGAAAGGCGCGGACCCGAACGTCCGGTAACACCGCGCACCAGACGGCGACCGCGCTCCCGGCCTCGACCGCCTCGGACGCTGCCAGCACACCGGTCGCGCTGCAGCCCAGGCTCGCTGACGCACCGCAGATCTCCACCGCGCGGCTCCCCGCGTCCGCGACGTCGTCGGGCTCGGCTCCGGCAACAAACACGCAGGTCAGGTCGGGTCGCCGGCCCCCGAGAGCATCCAGGGCCTGACGGGCGGCAGCCTCCGCCGCCGCCACCAGGTCGGCATCAGCCGCGAAGCCGGCTCCAAAACGCGCCACGGCACCATCCTCTATGACGACGTACGGTGAGGCATGACCCCTGACCCCGCCGCCCCGACTCCGACCACGCTCGGTGACCTTCGCGCGAGCGGTCACCAGCAGCGCTCCGTCAAGGCGGAGCTTCGCGAGAACCTCCTGGCACGGATGCGCAGCGGGGCGGATCGCTTCCCCGGCATCGTCGGTTTCGACGAGACCGTCCTGCCTCAGGTCGAACGCGCACTGCTCGCAGGCCACGACGTCGTGCTGCTCGGCGAACGCGGCCAGGGCAAGACGCGACTCATTCGCACCCTGGTGCAACTGCTCGACGAGTGGACGCCGGTGATTGCGGGTTGCGAGATCAACGACCATCCCTTCGAGCCGGTGTGCGTGCGCTGCCGACGACTCGTCGCCGAGAAGGGCGACGCCACTCCGGTTGCGTGGCAGCACCGCAGCCACCGCTACGCGGAGAAGCTCGCGACGCCCGATGTCTCCGTCGGTGACCTCATCGGTGACGTCGACCCGATCAAGGTCGCGGAAGGTCGCGTCCTCGGTGACCCGGAGACCGTGCACTACGGCCTGGTGCCACGGACCAACCGCGGCATCGTCGCCATCAACGAGCTCCCCGACCTTGCCGAACGCATCCAGGTTGCACTTCTCAACGTGTTGGAAGAACGCGACGTGCAGGTTCGCGGCTACACATTGCGGCTGCCACTCGACGTCCTTCTGCTCGCGACGGCCAACCCGGAGGACTACACCAACCGCGGCCGGATCATCACGCCCCTCAAGGACCGGTTCGGCGCGGAAGTGCGGACGCACTACCCGATCGAGCTCGACGACGAGCTGCAACTGATCCGCCAGGAAGCCGTCGTCGGCTGGGGCATCGACGCGGTCTCCGCCGCATTGCCCGATCACCTCGTCGAGATCGTCGCGCGGTTCGCGCGGCATGTGCGTGAGTCGCCGGCAGTCGACCAGCGTTCCGGCGTTTCCGCGCGGTTCGCTGTTGCCGCGGCAGAGACCGTCGCCGCGTCGGCAGTACGACGCTCGGCATTGACCGGCGAGCAGCCAGCTGTTTCTCGCGTGTCGGACTTGCCGGCGATCGTTCCCGCCGTACAGGGAAAGGTCGAGTTCGAAGCGAGCGAGGAAGGCCGCGAGGCAGAGATTCTCGACCACCTGCTGCGTCGCGCGGTTGCCGACACGTTCCGCTCGCGTCTTGGCGGGGTGGATCTCACCGGGCTCGTCGCGAAGTTCGAGGACGGCAGCATCGTGGAGACCGGTGAGCTCGTCTCCGCCGCCGATCTGCTGGAGAACATCGGGCCGATCACCGGGCTCGCGAAGTTGTTGTCGGCCGCAGGCATCGACGACGTCGACACTCCGGGGCTCGCGGCATCGGGTGTCGAGTTCGCCCTTGAAGGTCTCTATCTGCTCCGTCGACTGTCGAAGGAGACGGTCGACGACCGCGTCGTCTATGGGTCGCGCTAGTGAGCCGCAATCGGTACGGCGAATGGCGCGGCGGCGCTGACCCGCTCGCGCCGCCGTACGACGTCCGCGGCGCGCTGGACGAGATCGGCGATGCCGTCCTGGACGGCCTTTCGCCCGGCGAGGCACTGCGCGACCTGATGCGACAGGGCTTTTCCGGTCGTCGCGGTCTCGATGACCTGCTCCGGCAGGTTCGCAAGCGGCAGAAGGAGTCGCGTCGGGCCGGGCGGCTTGACGGCACACTCGAGCGAGTGCGCGAGCTGCTCGACCAGGCGCTCGCCGATGAACGACGTGCGTTGTTCCCGGACCCGTCCGACAACGCCCGACTCGCCGAAGCCGAGCTCGATGCCCTACCGCGTGACACGGCCCGCGCGGTGCGCGAGCTCAGCGAATACCAATGGCGTTCACCCGAAGCGCAAGCGGCGTACGACGAGATCCAGGACCTGCTGCGACGGGAAGTGCTCGACAGCCAGTTCCGTGGCATGAAGCAGTCACTCGAAGGTGCCGACCCCGAAGCGATGCAGCGCGTGAAGGACATGATGAGCGCGCTGAACGACATGCTCGATGCCGATGCGCGTGGCGAGGACACGTCAGAGCAGTTCGCCGACTTCATGGAGCAGTACGGCGACTTCTTCCCCGACAATCCGCAAAACCTTGACGAGCTTGTCGACTCGCTTGCGCGCCGGGCAGCTGCCGCGCAACGGCTGATGAACTCCCTGTCGCCGGAGCAACAAGCAGAGCTGGCAGAGCTGATGATGCAGGCGATGCAAGATGCCGGCCTCGCCGGTGAGATGGCGCGACTGTCCGACCAGCTGCGTGCCCGGCGGCCCGAGCTCGACTGGTCCGGACGCGAGCGCATGCGAGGCGACACACCACTCGGCCTGGGTGACGCAACGACCGCCCTCGAAGACATCGCGGACCTGGACGAGTTGGAGAACGCGCTCAGCCAGAACTATCCCGGCGCGTCCATCGACGATGTCGACCCCGAGCTTCTCGAGCGCGCGCTCGGCCGCAACGCCGTCGACGATCTCGAGTCGTTGCGTCAGATCGAACGCGAGCTGCAACGGCAGGGTTATCTGCAGCGGTCGGAGGGCGACCTCGAGCTGACCCCGCGCGGACTGCGCCGGCTCGGCGAGACCGCGTTGCGACGCGTGTTCAACGCGTTCGACGCGCGCGGTCGTGGCGATCACGACATGCACGACGCCGGCGCGGCCGGTGACCCGACCGGGGCGAGCAGAGCGTGGCAGTTCGGCGACGAGCAGCCGATCGACGTCGTGCGCACCGTGCGCAACGCCGTGCTGCGGCAGCGCGGCACGATGCCGATCCGGTTGGCGGTCGAGGACTTCGAGGTCGTGGAGACAGAACGACGGTCCGGCGCCGCGGTCGCGCTGCTGGTCGACCTGTCCTACTCGATGGCCCTGCGCGGCACCTGGGCGGCCGCGAAGTCGACCGCACTGGCGCTGCACACGCTGGTGACGACCAAGTACCCGCAGGACTCGATCCAGGTGATCGGGTTCTCGAAATACGCCCGCGTGCTGCAGCCGGCCGACCTGCCGAGCCTGTCCTGGGACATGGTGCAGGGCACCAACCTCCAGCACGCGCTCATGCTGGCGTCCCGGCACCTGGGCCGGCACCCGGACGCCGAGCCGGTGGTTCTGGTGGTGACCGACGGCGAGCCGACCGCCCATCTGCTCGCCGACGGCAGCGCCTGGTTCGACTGGCCGACTCATCCGGAAACAGCCGCGGTGACGATGGCCGAGGTGGACCGGATCACCCGGCGCGGCGCGACGATCAACGTGTTCATGCTCGACGACGAACCGGGACTGGTGCGCTTCGTCGAGGGCATCGCCCGCCGGAATGGGGGCCGGGTGTTCGCCGCGTCCGCCGACCGCCTGGGCGAGTACGTCGTCAGCGACTACCTGCGAGCACGGAAAGGCCGCGGCGGAGCCCGCCGCGCAGGTTGACCCGGGCAACCGGCAGGACACGGGGCGCCGCGCGTCGAAGTGGCAGGTCAGAGACCTGATCGGGAGGCATTCGCATGGCCGCCACGCCCTACGACTTCACGTCGACGACCAGCCAGAAGCGCCGGTTCCGGCTGCCCCGGCTCGGCGCGGCCGGCTTCGGCGGCGGGCTGGGCCTGTTCATCGTCGCGCTCGGCCTGCTCGCCATCGGGCTGGGCTGGAACGGGATGGCCGGCGGCGGCGGCGAGATCAACGGCGTGCCCAACCTCAACGCCCAGCTGCCCTGGCTGGTCTCGGGCGGCATCCTCGGGCTCGCGCTGGTGGTGTTCGGTACGGCGATGATCGTCGTGCAGAACGCGCGTAGCGACCGGGCTCGTCTCGAGGCCAAGCTCGACGAGCTGGTGGACGCACTCGCGCGTGGCGCGACGCCCACAGCGGCCACGCCATACCCGCCAGCGCCGCGGGTCACGGCGGCTGAGTCAGCCGCGACGACGAGAACCGGCGTGGCGACCGGCGCCTTCATCGCCGGCCCGTCCGCCTACCACCGGACGGACTGCCGCCTGGTGCAAGGCCGCGACGACGTGGAATACATCAGCGCCGCAGACGCGGCAAGCCGCGACCTGAAGCCCTGCCGCGTCTGCAAGCCATCTGAGTCGCGACCAGCGTCCCGCTAGCCGCGTTCTCCCTCGCTTGCGTGCGAACACGCGGCGCTCAGTGCGGCCTTGCTAGCGAAACGCTGGTCGCGACTCAGCCCAGCAAGGCTTGGCGGATGTCGCTGCCGCCTTGCTCTAGATCCTTGCCGCGGCCATCGAAGGTGATCGTGCCCTTCTGCATGACGAGGGCTTGGTCGGCGTAAGGCAGGACGCCGATGTTCTGCTCGACGATGATGACCGTCGTCCCGTCGTCGTTGATCTGGTTCACGACCTCGAACACCGTCTGCGTGAGCTTCGGTGACAGGCCCAGCGACGCCTCGTCGATGAGCAGCAGTCGCGGCTTGCTCATGAGCGCGCGGCCGATCGCGAGCATCTGCTGCTCGCCACCCGACAGCGTGCCGGCCAGCTGGTCGGCGCGCTCCTCGAGCCGCGGGAAGTAGCCGAAGACCCGCTCCATCTGCTCCTTCATGACGGCGCGGTTTGTCCAGGCGCCGAGTTCGAGGTTGGTGCGCACGGACAGGCCGGGAAACACCCGGCGGCCCTCCGGGCTGAGCGCGACACCACGCTTCACGATCTCGGACGCGGACAGGGTGCTGATGACCTCTCCGTCGAAGCGGACCTCGCCGCCCCAGGTGCGGAGCAGTCCGACGATGGTGTTGACGGTCGTCGACTTGCCGGCCCCGTTGAGCCCGAACATGACGGCCGTCTCCCCCTCGGAGACGGCGAACGTGACGCCCTGCAGCACCGGGATGCTGCCGTAGCCGGAGCGAAGGTCCTCGACCTCGAGCAGTGGCGTGCTCATGAGTGCGTGACCTCCGCGAGCTCTTCTTGGTCGTGCGGCAGCTCGGTCTCGGCAAGCGCATCGGGGGCTTCGCCGCCCAGATAGGCCGCAATCACCTCCGGGTGGTTGCGGATCGCCTCCGGGTCGCCCTCCGCGAGCAGCTTGCCGAAGTTGAGGACGTAGACGTAGTCGCAGACCGCGGTCACCAGCGGAACGTGGTGCTCGATGAGCAGCATGGTGACGCCGAGCTCCTGGCGCAGGTTCAGTAGCCGGTCACCGAGCTCGTGTGACTCGTCCGGGCCCATCCCACTCGACGGCTCGTCGAGCAGCAGCACGTCCGGATCAGTGGCGAGCGCGCAACCGAGCTCGAGCAGCTTCAATGTCCCATAGGGAAGCGCGCCGATACGGCGATCGCGGATGTCCGCCAACCCGAGGAGATCGAGGATCGCCTCGGCGTGCGCAACGAGATCCTTCTCCCGCTGCCGGACGGTCCCGGCGCCGGTGAGGCCCTTGACCGCGTTGTAGCCCGTGTGCGTGTGCTGCGCGGTCAGCAAGTTCTCGAGCGCCGTCTCCGACTTGACCATCCCGACGTTCTGGAACGTGCGGCCCAAGCCGAGCGCGGCCTTGCGATGTGGCGGCAACTTCGTGACGTCACGATCGCGATAGAAGACGTGACCTTCCGTCGGCTTGTAGAAGCCGGTGATGCAGTTGAACGCGGTCGTCTTGCCGGCGCCGTTCGGCCCCATGAGACCGACGATCTCCCACTCGTCGACCGACAGGTTGAGTCCGTCGACCGCCGTGAGGCCGCCGAAACGAATGGTCAGGTCACGAACCTCAAGCACGGACACTGGAACCCTCCAATGCCCCTGCCCCGGCATCGCCGTCCGGGTCGTGAAGGGTGAACTTGTGTCCGCGGAACCACCGCGCGAACGGCCGGATCACCTGACCGAGACCGCCGGGGTTCATCACGACGGTCTGCAGCAGCAACGTCGCGCCGATGACGTTGGAGATGTAGAACTTGTTGTTGCCGTAGAACGTTCCCCAACCGGTGTGGTTGGCCAGCGCCTGGAGCACCGGGCTGATCGGACTGACGAGCGCGAAGAAGATCGCTGCGCCGATGACACCACCACGGTTGGCGAGGCCGCCGACGACGACCATGACGACGAACGTGATGGCCAAGTTGAACCCGGCCACCGACGTGAAGTCCTTGTCGGAGAACTCCTGCTCCCAGAACGCGAACACCCCGCCGGCGAGCCCGGCCATCGCACCCGACACGGTGAAGCCGAGCAGCTTGTAGCCGAGGACGTTGACGCCGTATGCCGAGGCAACGAGCTCGTTCTCGCGAAGCGCGACCAGCCCACGACCAAGCTTGGTACGACGCACCCACACGTCGACGTAGACGCAAAGGAGCACCATGGCGAGCGCGAACAAGTAGTAGCGGTACTCCGTCGCGAAGACAGTCGGCCGGTACGCCGACACACCCGCGTCTTGTCCGTTCAGCGACGGCAGCGTAAAGATCGCGTCCGCGAAGACGCTGCCGAAGACGAGCGTGACGAGCGCGAGGTAAAGCCCGCGAATGCGCAAGGCGACGGCGCCGAGCAGCAGCGCGGCCGCGCCGGACGCAGCGGCTGCGCAGACGATGCCGATCCCGAACGTGAACGGATCCGCCGGCGTGATGCCGGTGCTGACGACATTGGCGGCCGTTAGCGCGCCCAGTCCGACGAACGCCTGGTGACCCAGCGAGATCTGCCCGGTGTAGCCGGTCAGCACGTTCATCGACAAGCCGACCATCACAAAGATGGCGGCGTACGCCCCAACATGCCCGAACGTGTCGCTGTGGGCCGGCAACAGCACGGCGAGGAGGGCAAGCGGGACGGCCGCCGCGATCCGTGGCCACAACCGCGACCAGTCCAGCTTGCGGGTCGCAGTAACCGGCGCGAGGACGTGTGTCTCGGCCGCCATCAGGTCTCCTGTCCGAGCAGGCCACGCGGTCGAACGAGCAGCACGACAAGCAACACGATGAAGACGGCGAGCTCGGCTTGGCCGTTGTGCACGTTCTTGAGGCCGGGCACGAAGGGCGAGTCCACCTGGGCGAACGCCTCGATGAGCCCGAGCGACAGGCCACCGACGAACGCGCCCGGAAGGCTGGTCATCCCGCCCAGCACGGCCGCTGAGAACGCAACCGTCAGGGTGGTGCCGGTGAAGGCTCCCGGCGTGATGCTGCCGGCAGGCGGCACCGCCAGCAGGATGCCGGCGACGCCACCGAGGAGGCCGGCGATCCCCCACGAGATGAGCGAGATGCGTTCCACCGAGATGCCGACCACGCGTGCCGCCGTCGCGTCCTGGCTGACGGCAAGGATCGCCGTTCCGGTCGGGGTGTATCGGAAGAACAGGAACGCCGCGACCGCAAGGGCGACAAGCATGATCAGCTTCGACACGTCCTGGTAGAGCAACGGGATGTTGTCGACGCGCGTGATGAATGGCTGGATATGCAGCACGTCGCTGACCGTCGGCAGTGACTGGCTCTTCGGGTATGGCAGCAGCCCCTCGACACCGATCAGCAACAGCGCGACACCGACAGTGCCGACGACCAGCACGACTTTTGCGCGGTTGAACATCGGCCGGATGACGAGGCGTTCGGTGAGCAGCGCGACGCCGACGGCGGCGACGAGGCCGAGCAGCGCGGACAGCACATAACGCAGCCAGTCCGGCCCTGGCATACGCGGCAGGAACCCGGTGCCCTCGAAGAAGACGTAGGTGACGATCGCGCCGACGGTCGCGAACTCACCCTGGGCGAAGTTGAAGATGCGATTGCTCTTGTAGAGCAGCACGAGGCCCAGGCCGATGAGCCCGTACGCCGCGCCGTTGGCGATGCCGTTGATCAATGGACTGAGAAAGTTGATCTGCACGCTGAACGGCGTGCCGGCGAGGACTACCTCATGCATGTCAGAACAGACGCAGGTAGTTGCTGCCGATGGTGTCCCATCCGCCGGGCTGGTTCTGGTCGGGCTCGGTGGTGTTGCAGTTCACCCGTTGCACCCACGCCGCGGTGCCACCGAAGTGCCCACCGTGATCCGCGAAGTCGACCGGTGGATACACCGTGCCGGCCGGCAGCTTCGAGGCTTCGGTGGACGCGATGAAGTTCTGCCTCGTGAGGTTGCCACTGGCGTTCTGCATGAGATGCCACAACGTCTCCGACAAGCCCCAGAGCGCCCACTCGATGTCGTCGTACTTGCCGTTGTAGGCCTTCTTGAAGTCCTCGGTCGCATGGTCAAGTCCGGGAGCCGGCGCGAGGAACCAGGCGTGACCGTTGATGGCGCTCTTGGTAGTGGTGCAGATGTATTGCGCGACCGTCACCTCGGTGTAGGTGACGCCCGGGCCCACCCAGTTGGCGTTGCCGACATGAGCGCCGTAGAAGCCGCCGGTCATGAACACGAAGTAGCCGGGCGCGGCGTCGACGAACACCGTCTGGAAGCCGTTCAGCGCGAGCTGCTGCCCGAACTGGGTGGCGGCGGCCTGGTAGTTGCCGTTCTGGTCGACCGGGTAGTTCTTGTAAGGGATCCCGGCCTGGGTGAGCGCCTTCTCGATGCCATCGCGTGCACCGGCGAAGTTCGGCGAGCTACCGGTGACGATCGCCCACTCGGCCTTCTTGCCGGTGATGTTGTCCGAGGCAACTTGCGACGCCGGCGGGTTGGCGAAGCCGTGCGCCTTGGCGTTGTTGAGGACGAGCGTCCCCTGCTGCGCGTAGGTGAGCGAGACGGCGAAGTAGTTGCTCAGCGAGGTCAGCCCGTTGTCCGTCACGCCGGCAGAGAGATAGGGCACGCCCAGCCGCTGAATGTCCGGGTCGGTGGCGCACGCCTGGATCTGGTCCGTGCCGCCACCGCCGACGACGAAGAAGTCGCGCTTGGCCATCGGGCTGCACACGTTGCGCGCGCCCGCGGGTGTGTAGGTGTCGTCTTGGAACTCGACCTTGACCGTGCGGCCACAGACGGTGTGGCCCGGCTGCTGCCAGAACGTGCCGGCGCCCTTCTGGAAGGAACTGTTGGGGAATGGCGTGCCCGTGCCGGTCAGCGGAGCGTGCAGGCCGATGTTGATGTTCTTGGCGGTGATGCCGGTGGTGTCGCCACCGCTCGGCACGCCGCAGGAGCCGGACGCCGGCTTGGCGCCGCCACCGGTCGAACCGCCGTTGCTGCCCGCCGTCGTGCCGCCGCCGGTTGACGTGTTGCCGCCGGCCGCGCCCGGGGCAACTGTGCCACCCGGGCCGCTTGCGACCGTCCCGCCGGTGGTCCCGCCTGCGCTGCCGGTGCCGACGACGCCGGTGCCGGTGGGGGAACCGGTCACACCGGTGCCGGTGGCGCCCGTCCCGGTCGTGCCGCCGGCCGTGCCGGTGACGGCGCCGGTCGGGGACTTCAGCGAGTCGGTGGCTTCGTTCTTGAGACCGCAGGCAGCGGTCAGCATCGTCAGCGAGACGCCGACCGCGAACAGACGGGTTGCGGTGCGGGGGGAGGTCATGGTGGTGGTCTCCTTCAGACCCGGCGCGGCGACAGCGTCTTGAGGCCGTCGGCCACGCTGGCATCGGCATCGGCTTTGGCTCGCTCGCGATCGCGAAGAACGCGACTCAAGCGGGTGGTGGTGGCCGTAGGGGCCGGGACGTTGTCGTCGGCGAGAACCGCGCCGGCGACAACGATGAGGACGGCGATCGCGATCGCGCCGACCCAGAACATGGTGTTGGGGGACGACGGCGCCGCCTTGTGCACGGCGACCGGCAATGGCGTCGTCGGCGTTGCTACCCGCGGCGGCTGCGCCGTGGCGTCCGGGTTGGTGGTCGTCGTGGTGGGGCCGGTCGGTGGAAGCGTGACCGGCGCCGGCGGGGGTGCCGCGACGGTCCCACCACTACCTGCAGTGCCGCCGCCGACGACCGATCCGTTGCCGTTGCCGGCGCCAGAGCCGCCGAGCTGCCCGGTGTGCCCGTTGGGCGGCGCGACATAGGGCGGCGTAAAACGCATCGATGCCTTGATCGACTTGACGGCGAACGCCGCTTGGAACGGCGTCGATGTGTTGGTCGGGTCGTTGACGAGCGCCACACCGAGGTTGGCGTCGCCGACCCACTGCTGCGCGATGCCCGAAATATCAAATGAATACGTGCTTCCGCTCACCTTGGCTGCCGCCTTGGTGCTGCAGTCGACCGGGGGCTCGTCGTTGGCGCTACCGCCCTCGGCCGGGCTCCACAGCCGCGTCGGCAGGCAGGCGACGATCGGCGCGCCGCTCTGGTTGAGCTGGGTAGCGCCACCGCTGCTGTCGAGGCTGATCGAGAGCTTGAAGGAGTTGACGGTCGCGCCGGTCTTGAGCCCGGTGATCTGGAACGCGATCGTCGACATCTTGCTCGAGGTGCCGTCGGCGCTCGTGTGAGCAACGGCGAGATCGCCCTTGGGTATGCCGCTGGGCTCCGTCGGCGGCGGCGCGGGCGGCGGCACCGGCGGGTTGGCCTGCTGCACCGCTGTCTGCCAGAACCACGCCGTCTGCAGGACGTCGGGGTTCACCGACTGGGTCGAGCCCGCCTGCGCGACAGGTTCGGCCCACGCTCCCGGGGCGAGCATGACGACGCCCGGCACCGTCAGGGCGCACAGCGCGAGGAGTCGTGCGAACTTGCCCACGGAGGTGGCTTCGACGTTACTGCGCAGTAGTCCTGCCGCCAGCCGCTGCGATGATCGAGTCGTGCCCCGTTCGCCGCTGTCCGACCTCCCCCGCGAGGTCGGCGTGTTGGTGGTGGTCGCGTTCTTCGTGGCGCTGGGTTTCGGGATCGTGGCCCCCGCGCTCCCGCTGTTTGCGCGCAGCTTCGGCGTGGGCCAGGCGGCCGCGGCGACGGTGATCAGCGCGTTCGCCTTCCTGCGGATCGCGTTCGCGTTTCCGACCGGGCGGCTCATCGACATGGTCGGCGAGCGGCTCGTGCTCGCGACCGGGATCGGCATCGTCGCGGTGTCCAGCGCGCTCGCTGGACTGGCGCAGAGCTACTGGCAGTTGCTCGTGTTACGAGGTGCTGGTGGCGTCGGGTCGGCGATGTTCTCGATCAGCGCGATGTCGGTGCTGGTGCGGCTGGTCCCCACGATGCAACGCGCCCGGGCGGTCGGGCTGTGGTCCGGCGGCTTCCTGTTGGGCGGCATCGCCGGCCCGGGCCTCGGCGGTGTGATCACGAGCGTCTCCATCCGCCTGCCGTTCTTTCTGTATGCCGGCACTCTCACCGTGGCCGGTGCCGTGGCGATGGTCGCCTTGCGATCGACCCCACTCGCGGACAAGGGCTCGGCCGCGGCGCAGACGCGTACGACGCTGGGCGATGCGTTGCGGATGCCGGCATACCGCGCCGCCTTGGCGGCGAACTTCGCGGACGCGTGGGCGTCGATGGGAGTGCGGGCGGCGCTGATCCCGCTGTTCGTCGCCGACGTGCTGCACCGAAGCGTGGTGTGGACCGGCGTCGGGTTCTGGTGCGTGGCGGGGATCAATGGGCTGGTGCTGCTGCCCGCCGGGAGGTTCGCGGACAGCGTCGGGCGGCGGCCGGTGCTCGTGTCGGGCTGCGCCTTGTCGGGCTTGGCCTTCGTGTTGCTGACGACGTGGGAGTCGCTGCCGGGTTTCCTCGTCGCGATGTCCGTGCTCGGGCTCGGGTCGGGGTTGCTGGACGTCGCCCCTGCGGCGGTGGTGGGTGACGTCGTCGAAGGACGAGGTGGCCCGGTGTTCGCCGCCTACTCGATGTCATCGGATGTCGCCAACGTCGTCGGGCCGATCGCTGCTGGCGCATTGGCGGAGTCGGCGTACTCGCACGCCTTCGCGCTGACCGCCGGCATCTTGGCGATCGCCGTGATGTTCGGGTTGGCGATGCCGGAAACGCGGATGCTGGCGCTGGCCCGGGCGGAACTAGCCGATGGCGGCAACAAGGTCGGCGACGAGGTCGTCGACGTTCTCGATGCCAACCGACAGGCGGACGAGGTCGCTCGGGACCTCCAGGGGGGAGCCCGCAGCGCTGGCATGGGTCATGCGGCCGGGGTGCTCGATCAACGACTCGACTCCGCCGAGTGACTCGGCGAGAGTGAACAGCTTGGTGCGTGCACAGATGTCGAGCGCGTGTTGTTCGCCACCGCTCGTGCGAAAGGCAAGCATGCCGCCGTACCGGCTCATCTGCTTGCGCGCCACCCCGTCCTCGTCGGGATAACGGACGTCGATGACCTGCGGATGGCTGCGGAGCATGGCGACGATGCGCTCCGCGTTGTCGCAGTGCCGATCCATCCGAACAGCGAGCGTCTTGATGCCGCGCAAAACGAGCCACGCGTCGAAGGGCCCGGCGACTGCACCCATCGCGTTCTGGTGATAGGTGAGGTCCTCACCGAGCTGGTGGTCATTGACGACAAGTGCGCCGCCGACCACGTCGCTGTGGCCACCGAGGTATTTGGTCGTGGAATGGACAACCGCGTCGGCGCCGAGGCTCAGCGGTTGTTGCAACGCCGGCGTCGCGAAGGTGTTGTCGACGATGAGCTTGGCGCTGTTGTCGTGCGCAATTGACGCCAGGGCCGTGATGTCCGCAACGTTGAGCAGCGGATTGGTCGGCGTCTCACACCAGAGCGCGACCGTGTTGCCGCGCATGGCGGCGCGAACTTCCTGGAGGTCTTGCTGGGCGACGGGCGTGTAGTCGAGACCCCAGCGCTCGAGAACTTTCGCGAACAAGCGGTAGGTGCCGCCGTAGGCATCGCCGGGGATCACCACGTGGTCGCCCGGCTTGGCGATCGTTCGAAGAAACGTGTCTTCGGCGGCGAGACCGCTCGCGAACGCGAGACCGGTCGTCCCGCCCTCTAGCGCCGCGAGGTTGGCCTCGAGAGCATGCCGGGTGGGGTTGCCGCTGCGGCTGTACTCGTAGCCGTCGCGGAGTCCGCCGACGCCGTCCTGTTTGTACGTCGACACCTGATAGATCGGCGGGATGACGGCACCGGTTCGGGGGTCGGCCTGCTGTCCCCCGTGTATGACGCGAGTCTCGAAACCCAACGCGCCGTCCTCGCGGTCCTCCGTCATGCCCTCAGCCTGACACGGCAGGGCTTCGTCACCGCCAAGGAAGGCTGCGCAGGGGCACATCACCACATAGGTAACCCAGCCACTGCCGAGGAGGACGAAATGTCCGGATTAGTGCTCGCGATCATCATTGCCGCGGTCGTTGTTCTCGTCGGAATCGCGAGCACGGTGCGGCGGTCAAGCCGCCGGCGGGCACTGCGCAACCGGTTCGGACCGGAGTACGACCACACCGTCGAGAATGCCGACAGCCGCAAGGCCGCCGAGCACGATTTACGTGAGCGGGCGTCACAACGCGACGAGCTCAACATTCGCGAGATCACCCCTGGAGCCGCGGCCCGGTTTCTGCAGCAGTGGCAGCTGGTGCAACAGGAGTTCGTCGACGCGCCGATCCCCGCGGTCCAGGACGCACAGGAGCTGGTGACGCGAGTCATGAACGAGCGTGGCTATCCCACGCCCACTGCAGAAACGCGCGAGTTGATGTTGTCGGTCGACCACGCGGACGTGATGGACAACTACCGCGCGGCGACGGAGATCGAGGGGCGCAGCACTGCGGGCAATGCGACGACCGAGGAACTGCGGCAAGCCATGCAGCACTACCGCGCGATCTTCGACCGACTTCTGGGTGATGCGCCGACTGCGTCGGACTCGGCATATCCGTCGAACGAGCGCTCTGCCGATGTCAGTTCGGGCGACGTCACCGTGATGCGAGGAACCCAAGCAGGTCCTGGCGCGTAACGATGCCGCTCGGCTTTCCGTCGTCGAGCACCACAGCTGCGTCGGCGTCCTGAAGTGCGCTGACCGCCGCAGCCACCGGCTCGCCCGCACCAACCATCGGCAGCAGCGGTGACATGTGTCGCTCGAGCGGATCGGCAAGGCGAGCCCGTCCGGCGAACAACGCATCGAGGAGCTCACGCTCGACGACAGACCCGACAACTTCGGCAGCCATCACAGGCGGCTCTTCCTTGACGACGGGCATCTGCGAGACGCCGTACTCGCGCAGGATGTCGATCGCCTCGCGCACCGTTTCCGACGGATGCACGTGCACGAACTCGGGGATCTGCGCACCCTTGCGCAGCAGCACCTGACCGACCGTCTCCACGTCGGTGCCGGCCGCAAGGAAGCCGTAGTCGGCCATCCAGTCGTCATTGAAGATCTTCGACAGATAACCGCGCCCACCGTCCGGGAGCAGCACCACGACTATGGCGTCTGGTCCGGCCGCGGTGGCGGCGCGCAGCGCGGCCACCGCCGCCATACCGCACGATCCACCGACGAGCATTCCTTCTTCGCGAGCAAGACGGCGCGTCATGTCGAAGGAGTCCGCGTCTGACACCGCGATGATCTCGTCGGTGATCGCCTTGTCGTAGGTCTCCGGCCAGAAGTCCTCACCGACACCTTCGACGAGGTAGGGCCGACCCGTGCCGCCGGAGTAGACCGACCCTTCGGGGTCCGCGCCGATGATGCGCACGCGACCGTCCGAGACTTCCTTCAAGTAGCGGCCGGCACCAGTGATCGTCCCGCCGGTGCCGACACCGGCGACGAAGTGCGTGACCCGACCATCGGTCTGCCGCCAGATCTCCGGACCGGTCGTCTCGTAGTGCGAGAGCGGGTTGTTCGCGTTCGCGTACTGGTTGGGCTTCCAGCCGCCCGGCCGTTCGCGGGCGAGCCGGTCGGAGACGCTGTAGTAGGAGTCGGGATGCTCGGGCGGGATCGCGGTGGGGCAGACCACGACCTCGGCGCCATACGCGCGCATCACGTTGATCTTGTCCTGCGACACCTTGTCGGGGCAGACGAAGACGCAGTGATAGCCACGTTGCTGCGCGACGATCGCAAGGCCGACACCGGTGTTGCCGCTCGTCGGCTCGACGATCGTGCCGCCGGGCTGCAGCTCGCCGGACTCTTCAGCGGCAAGGATCATGCGCGTCGCGATCCGGTCCTTCACCGAACCGCCTGGATTCAGATATTCGATCTTCGCGAGCACCATCGCGTCGATGCCGGCCGCGACGGATCGCAGCCGCACCAGCGGCGTGTTACCGATGAGCTCGACGACCGAGTCGTAGACCTCCACAGCCCGGAACGTATCTTGAACGCAGTCGAAAGAACGAGGAGCACTCATGCCTGAGGCAGTCATCGTCGCTACCGCCCGCTCGCCCATCGGCCGGGCGTTCAAGGGGTCGCTGGTCGACTTCCGTCCCGACGACGTCACGGCGACGATCGTCAAGGCAGCGCTGGACAAGGTCCCGGCGCTCGACCCCGGGACCATCGACGACCTGATCCTCGGCTGCGGTCTGCCGGGTGGCGAGCAGGGCTTCAACATGGCTCGCGTCGTCGCCGTGCTGCTGGGCTATGACTCGCTTCCCGGTACGACGATCACGCGCTACTGCTCCTCGAGCTTGCAGAGCACGCGGATGGCATTCCACGCCATCAAGGCCGGCGAAGGCGACGCGTTCATCAGCGCCGGCGTCGAGATGGTGAGCCGCTTCATCAAGGGCAACAGCGACTCAGGCGAGGACACCCAGAACCCGATCTTCGCTGACGCGCAGGCGCGGGCGGCGAAGATGGCCGAGGGCGGCTTCCACTGGGAGGACCCGCGCACGAACGGCCAGGTTCCGGACATCTACATCGCGATGGGCCAGACGGCCGAGAACGTCGCCGAGCGGGACAAGGTCTCCCGCGAGGAGCAGGACGAGTTCGGCGTCCGGTCGCAGAATCTCGCGGAGAAGGCGATCGCCAACGGCTTCTGGGAGCGCGAGATCACGCCGCTGACCAAGCCGGACGGCACCGAGGTTGCGAAGGACGACGGCCCGCGCGCTGGCGTAACTGTCGAGGCGGTCAGCCAGCTCAAGCCGGTGTTCCGCCCCGACGGCACCGTGACGGCCGGCAACTGCTGCCCGCTGAACGATGGCGCCGCTGCGGTGGTCATCATGAGCGACACCAAGGCCAAGGAGCTCGGCCTGACCCCGCTGGCGCGGATCGTGTCGACAGGCGTCTCCGGGTTGAGCCCGGAGATCATGGGTCTCGGACCGATCGAGGCCACCAAGAAGGCGCTCGCGCTTGCCGGCAAGACGATCGATGACATCGACCTGGTCGAGATCAACGAGGCGTTTGCCGCCCAGGTCATCCCGTCGGCACGCGGCATCGGGATCGACCCGTTCGGCGATAAGCTCAACGTCAACGGCGGCGCGATCGCGGTGGGCCACCCGTTCGGTATGACGGGGGCCCGGATCACCACGACGCTGCTGAACTCGCTCCAGTACCACGACAAGACGTTCGGTCTCGAGACGATGTGCGTCGGAGGCGGCCAGGGCATGGCGATGGTGCTGGAGCGCCTCAGCTAGCGGGTTTGCTCCAGCGCCGTCTTGAGAAGCGTGGCGGTCGCTTCGGCGTCGACGTCCAGAGCGTCGGCGCCGACCACCGCGATGACGTCCGGAAGGGCATAGTCCGGGACGTCCGGCAAGCGGTGTCCCTCGCCGGCGATCTCGACGAGATCGGCGGCAAGGCGTCGCACAGTCTCCGACCGGCCCTGCGCCTGCCAGGAGCGGGGCGAAAAGCCGCGGAGGCGGCGGACGAGCCGATCAAGGTCGTTCACATCCCAGAACGTACGGCCCTGAGATTGGGGAAAGGCTTGTCGGGCAGGGCGATGCTGAGGCACCCTGTCTGGAACACCCGTCGCGATCCGGAGGCGCACATGTCGATGCCCCAGTCCGAGGAAACTCATCAGTCGCTGCTGGCGAGGATCCCTGAGGTAACGGGGCGCGACCTTCCCTCTTGGCTCGAGTGTCTGAACAACGGACCCGGTCTGCTCAGATTCGAGGAGCGGGTCAACTGGCTCGCCGACGAGCACGAGCTGCCGCACGGCTACGCCCGGGCGATCGTGCACGAGCACGACAAGCGCCGCGCCGCGGTGCGTGCTCAGCCCGCCATCGGCTGACAATGGACCTCGACGCGGCGCGGGACTACCTGCGCTCGCATCACCGCGCGGTCATGGCGACCGTGCGGCGTGACGGCACGCCGCAGATGTCGCCCATCACTGTTTCGGTGGACGGCGATGGCTACGCCGTGGTGTCGAGCCGCGAGACGGCGGTCAAGGTCAAGAACTTGCGTCGGGATCCGCGGGCATGGATCTGCGCACTGCCGGACGCATTCTTCGGCGAGGCCTTCGTCCAGGTCGAAGGCGACGTGACGATCGTCGACCTGCCAGAGGCGATGGACGGACTGATCGACTACTACCGCAGCGTCTCGGGCGAGCACCCGGACTGGGACGACTACCGCGCCGCGATGGAACGCGACCAGCGCGTGCTCATCAAGCTGGCAATAACACGGGCCGGCCCCGACATCTCCGGCTAGTTCGCGTACTTGTCAGCACGTGACGCGGCTATAGCAACGCCACAGGCTGACAAGTGCCCGGGGTGGGACTCGAACCCACAAGCCCTTTCGGGCAGATCGGTTTAAGCGACCCGCGGTTTACCTAATTTCGCCACCCGGGCTGGCATCAGTAAGCCTACGTGCGCGCCGCGCTCGTACGTTACGTCGAGGGTTTTGATTACGCGGTGCGGTTCTCCACAGGCACTGACGATTCAAAGTCTCGACGTGGATTCTGGAAGTCGCCGAGGGACACGATCTCGCGGTGGAAGAACAACGCCAACGTCCAGTCGGCGACCACACGCACCTTGCGATTAAACGTCGGCATCCGCGTCATGTGATACGTCCGGTGCATGAACCACGCCGGGAGTCCACGTACCTTCACGCCATAGATCTCCGCCACACCCTTGTGCAGACCGAGCGACGCAACCGACCCGGCATATGGATGCCGATAGTCCTTCACCGGCTCACCACGCAACGACGCAATGACGTTGTCGGCGAGCTGCTTCGCTTGCCGCACTGCGTGCTGCGCCGACGGCGACGTGAATGCCTGCGCGTCAGTCTTCGACAAGTCGGGGACGGCAGCACAGTCGCCCGAGGCCCACGCGTCCTCAACACCCAACACTTGCAACCCCGCCGTACAACGCACGCGCTTCTTTTCGTCCAATGGCAGGTCGGTCATTTCCAACATCGGGTGCGGACGGACACCCGCCGTCCACACGATCGTCTCCGTGTCGAACTCTTCACCCGTCGACAACACTGCATGCCCGCCAACTAGCGACTCGACGCGCGTCTCGAGCTTCACGGCGATGTTGCGCTTCTCCAGCTCGCGAATCGTGTAACGGCTCAGGTCAAGACTCACCTCGGGCAGGATCCGCCCGCTCGCCTCGACCAGCACCCAACGCATGTCGTCCGCGGTGATGCCGTCGTAGTAGCGGATCGCATCGCGGGCCATGTCTTCGAGTTCGGCCATCGCTTCGATGCCCGCGTAACCACCGCCGACGAACAGAAACGTCAAGGCGCGTCGTCGTACCGCCGGGTCCGTCGCGGACGATGCGATGTCGAGACGACTCAACACGTGGTTGCGCAGATAGATCGCCTCCGCGACGGTCCGGAAACCGATCCCGGTCTCGCGTAGCCCGGGGATTGGCATGGTGCGCGCAATCGACCCGGGCGCGAGGACGAGCACGTCATACGACAAGTCCGAGGCTTGATCCTCGCGCGGTTCAAACCGCGCGACGCGACGCGCGTGGTCGATCGAGGCGATGCGTCCCGACAACACCTGGCAGCGACGCAAGACCCGGCGCAGCGGCACGACGACGTGGCGCGGCTCGAGGTTGCCCGCGCCGGCCTCAGGCAGGAACGGCTGATACGTCATGTACGACTGCGGGTCGACGACGGTGATGGACGCCTCGTCCGGCCGCAGCCGCCGCTGCAACCGAAGCGCGGTGTACATGCCGACGTAGCCACCGCCGACGATCAGAATGTGCGGCCGTTGCGGTCGAGCCATCCCCCGAACCTACTCAATGGCCGATTCCGCCATCCGGGCGACAGCGCTGCAATCCCGGTCACCTGACGTAACGGATGAGACAGTGGCGCAAGGGTTTTGCGAGCGTAAGGGGTATTGATGTCGGATGCCGCGGTAGCGCGGCGCGTCACGTTCGGTGACGTTCTGGCCAATCGAGAGTTCCGGGCGATGTATGTCGCTCAGGCGCTCAGCGTCGCCGGCGACCAGCTCGCCCGGATCGCGGTCGCCATCCTCGTCTTCAACCGCTCGCATTCAGCGCTGCTGACCGGCCTCACCTACGCGATTTCATACCTTCCCTGGGTCGTCGGTGGCCCGCTCCTCGCCGGTTACGCCGACCGCCTACCGCGCCGCAGCGTCATGGTCGTCTGCGACCTCGTCCGCGCCCTACTGATCCTTTTTGTCGCCATTCCGGGTATGCCGCTCGCCGGGCTGATGCTCCTCGTCACGCTGGTGTCGTTGATGGAGCCACCGTTCGCGGCTGCGCGTGCGTCAATGCTTCCGGATGTCGTCGGCGAGGGCGATCACTACGCCCAGGCGTCCACGCTGGCGAACACGACGAACAACTTCGGTGTCGTCGTCGGTTTCGCGGTCGGCGGCGCAATCGTCGCCGGGATCGGTGCGCGCCCGGCGATCCTCCTAGACGCCGCCACCTTCCTGCTGTCGGCGTTCCTCGTCGCGAGCCGGGTTCGATTCCGACCCGCTGCCGATGCCGGCCGACGGCAGATCATCCCCGAGCTTCGCCAGGGCGCGCAGATCGTGTTCGGCGACGCCCACCTTCGCTGGCTCGTCGTCGTCTCGTGGCTGATCGTCGGCGTGGACATCACCACCGAGAGCATCGCGGTGCCCTACGCCTCCGGACATGGCGGCGGCGCAGTGACCGCCGGCCTGCTGACGGCCGCACTGCCGCTCGGCACGGTCGTCGGGGCACTCGGGCTGGCCCGCGCGCTGCGCCCGGCGCAAGGGCAGCGGCTGATGCTGCCGATGGCGCTCGCGACGCCCGTCGTGCTCGCGCTGACCGCGTTCGATCCGCCCAACGCGGTCGCCGGCCTGATCTGGTTCGTCGGTGGGGCACTCAGCGCGGTCCAGGTCGTCGCCAACCGCGTGTTCGTGGCCGCAGTGGTCCGGGAGTTCCGCGGCCGGGCGTTCGGCATCGCGGCGGCGGGGATCTCCACTGCACAGGGACTCGGCGCGCTCATCTCGGGGGCGGTTGCACAGCGGCTGTCGCCGGCCATTGGTGTCGCCGACGTCGCTTTGCCCGTTTTTGCAGTGATGTGCGTGCTTTCGCTGCGCACATTCGGCCAAACGGCGGCATCAAGGGCAAGCCGTATTGCGACGAACGTCGATGAGAGGGCAAATCAGGAGGACGCGCCCAACGAGGAAGCCACCGAGGTGGGGGACGACATGTCGGCGCCTACCAGGCTGGGGCGACCGGAACCGCGCATCTGGGCGATCAACATGTCGCTCGGCGTCCTTGCCCTCGTTTTCGTCTGGGTCCTTGCGGGCCGGCACCCGATCATCGAACGCGAGCTACCTGCGGCATGGCTGTTGTTGTTGTTCACGATCGTCATGGCCAACCCACTGCATTTCCAGTTTCGTAAACAACCACGTGCTGTTCTCATCGAGGCTGTTCCGCTCGTTATCGGGCTGTTCTTCTTCTCACCTCTGACCCTCGTCGTAGTGCGCGTCCTCGCGGTTGCGTTGTACCAGGGCCTCATCAAGCGGCAGTCCCTGATTCGCTTCGTCTTCAACGTTGCCGGGACCACCTGCTTCACCGCCTGCGCCGTCGGCATGTTTCGGCTCCTACTGCCTGCGCATGCAGATCTGCATGCGGCGGCATGGCCTGCGAGCTTCGCGGCCGTAGCCACCGACGACATCGTTTCGGCGCTGACCATCGCCGTCGTCGTCTATCAAGCCGAGCGGATCTGGCGATATCAAGAGACCGGGCAGTACCTGCTCTTCATGCTTGGCATCAACATTGTCAACGGCTTCCTCGCCGTGGTCACGGCCAGCGCAATTTTCTACAACCCGGCGACAGCCTGGGCCATCAGCATCTTCGTCGTGCTCTCTGTGGTCGGTGTGCGGACGTACCACCGGCTCGCCGAACGACACGCTGCGCTGGACAAGTTGTACGCCGTGGCGCGCGAGCTTGGCCCCATGGCGGCCGAGCCCAGTGATCTCGCCCCCGCGCTCACACAGCTTCGGCGGATTATCCGTGCAGAGACACTCGAACTCGCCATGTTGGGCGAGGATCCGATGTTCGCCACGGTTGTCCGTGTGTTCGATCTCGATCAGGGTGAAGGTGTCGAGATCGTTGAGCGTGAGCTCCTTGACGACGACCGCGACTTGCTAGTTGCGGGGCCCAAAGTAGTTCGCGGCCCGTCCTCGGTCTGGGCGTATCTCGATCAACAACGGGTGCGCCGTTCAGACGACAGGATGATCGTTTCGGTCCGTGCGAACGACCGCCCCTTGGCACTTCTGACGGCCGAGCATCGAAGCGGAGACATCGGCACCTTCGACCAAGCTGACTATCGGCTCCTCGAGGCCGCTGCCGATCAGCTCTCCGCCGCGCTTGAAAAGGGACGGTTGGTCGAGAGCCTGCGAAGGGCGGCGACCCGCGACAGCCTGACGAACCTGGCGAACCTGGACACCCTGCGAGAATTCTTGGCGACGATGCTCGACGGTTCAACGGGCGGCGTGCTGCTGCTGCTGGACATCGACCGTTTCCACGAGATCAACGACACCCTCGGCCACGACGCGGGTGACGCCATTCTCATCGAGGTCGCCCGCCGTCTGGAAAGCGCGCCAACGCACGGCGCGTTGGTTGCCCGCGTCGGCGGCGATCAGTTCGCGCTAGCGATCCCCGGGCACGCCGGGGGTGAGGTCGCCCGACTCGCCGCGCTTGCCGTGAAGTCACGCGTGGACGGCCCGATCCGTTTTGACGCGGTCAGCGCGGATCTGCGGATCACCGTCGGTATGTCGCGCGCCCCCGAGCACGGGACTGACCCGGCCACACTCCTGCGCCGAGCCGAAATGGCAATGACGGAGGCGAAAGGCAGCTCGTCAGGTATTGGCGAGTGGGAACCGGGCCTCGAGCGCGACGGAAGCAGGCGCCTCCAAATCCTCGCCGGTCTTCGGCAAGCTCTCACTGACAACCAGCTCACCGTCGAGTTCCAGCCGAAGATCCTGCTGGGCGGCGGAGAGGTCGGCGGATTCGAGGCGCTCGTCCGGTGGCGGCACCCCGAGGTCGGCGCGGTTTCGCCGGCCGAGTTCATTCCACTCGCGGAGGCCAGCGGTCTGATCAGTGCCCTCACCAGCAGCGTGCTGCGTATGTCGCTCGACGCGACCCGGCGCTGGCACGACGCGGGCTACCGGGTCGGTGTCGCCGTCAACATCTCTGCCCGAAGCCTCGACGACCCCGTACTGGTAGGCCAGGTCGCGGCCATGCTCACCGCCAGCGGCGTCGATCCACGTTGGCTGACGCTCGAGATCACCGAGAGCAGTGTCATGGAGAACCCCGCGCGCAGCCTCGACGTGCTGCTTCAGCTCCGCTCGCTCGGTCTTCGCTTGTCGATCGACGACTTCGGCACGGGCTACTCCTCGCTGCACCAGCTGCGCGGGCTACCGGTCCACGAGGTGAAGATCGACAAGGCCTTCGTCGACGAGGTCGACGGTGACGGCGCCGACCGTGCCGTCGTACGCGCCATCGTGGAGCTCTGCGACTCGCTTGGCCTGGTGACGGTCGCGGAGGGCGTGGAGCGAGCCTCGCAGGCGTATTCGCTGGAGTCGCTCGGCGTCTCGCAGGTCCAGGGCTACTTCTATGGCCGACCTATGCCGGAGCCGGCGGCGACCGAATGGCTGCTTCCGCGCGCGATCGCGGGTGTCAAAGAACCACCCTCAGACGTGACAAGGGGTTGAGACTCGGCGTAGCGCCGCCGACTCTCAACCCCTCGACCATCTGGTTGATGTGAGGCTTAGCCCCACTGACCGCCCTGCTGCATTTCGTCCACCTCCTGTGTGAGCCCTGGACGCCCTTTCGCAACTGATGGTGCGGCAAATGGAGTAGTCCCGCTAGGCCTTACGGAGTAATTGATCGTCTGTTGGGGAAAAAAATTCGGACACAACTCCACTCTTGTGACAAGTCCGGCGACGAGTTGGGTGTCCGAACTCAAGTGACGGGTGTGAATTGCCGATACCAGAGGTGTAAGCGGGTGCCCCCGGCTGCTACCCGGGGCTAGGCCAAACGGCGTGCCCCGCGGCTCGCGCGAAAACTGCGTCGAGCATCTCCTCGGTCAGCTTCCCGGTGAACGTGTTCTGCTGACTTGGGTGGTAGGAGCCAATCACAAGCGGGCCTGCCGCAACGGCAGTTTCCCGTAAGTGCCCGAATGTCGGTCGCGGCGTCGGTACGTCGTACCCGAGCCGCGCCAGCGCCGGCCAGACCGCGGCCCACGCAAACGCCCCTAGCGCCACGACCACTCGCATCGTCGGTCGCAGGAGCTCGAGCTCCCGGAGCATCCAGGGCGCGCACGCGTCTCGCTCGGCCGGTGTCGGCTTGTTCGCGGGCGGCGCGCACCGCACCGCCGCCAGCATCCGCACACCGAGCAGCTCCTGGCCGTCGGTGGCCGAGACCGAGATCGGCAGGCGTGCCAGCCCGGCACGGTGCAGGGCCGCGAACAGCCAGTCGCCGCTGCGGTCGCCGGTGAAGATCCGACCGGTCCGGTTGCCGCCGTGGGCAGCCGGGGCGAGCCCCACCACCACGATCCGCGCCTCCGGGTCGCCCCAGCCGGGGACCGGCCGGCCCCAGTAGGGCTCGTCGCGGAACGCCGCACGCTTCTCTGCCGCGACGTCTTCGCGCCAGGTGACCAGCCGCGGGCAGGCACGGCAGACGGACTGCCGGGCGGTCAGCTCGTCGAGAGTCTTCGCTGTCGAGGCCAGGTGCACGACCTCCGCGGGATCGGCCGCGACCGGAGTGCGCGCCGTCGCCAGATCGCCGGGCCAGCCTGCGCCCGGTCGTGCGACCACGTACACCTCCTCCGTTCGGACGATGTTCGCGCGGCCAGTCCTTGCTTACCGGGCCTGGAACCGGCCGTCGTACCTGCCGAATGAACGACCGTGCGCAAGTTCGTCATCCTCGCAGTCGCCACCGCAGGCATGGTCGGCACCATGGCCCTGCCCGCCTCCGCGCGAGTAGTCGGTTCCGATGTCGCCAGCTGGCAGCATCCACATCACGCGTCCATCGCCTGGCACGCGGTTCGCTCGCAAGGGCACCGCTTCGTCTTCATCAAGGCGACCGAGGGCAGCGGCTACGTCAACCCGTACTTCCGCCGTGACTGGCGCGGCAGCGCCCATGCCGGCATCTACCGCGGCGCCTACCACTTCGCTCGGCCGAGCAACAACCTGCACTCGGCCGTCGTCCAGGCCCATCGCTTCGTGCGTTTCGCCGGCAAAGCTCACGGCCGGGGCGACCTGCCGCCGACCCTCGACCTTGAAGCCACCGGCGGCCTGCGCCCCGCGCGCCTGATCGCGTGGACACGCACCTGGCTGCACACCGTGACGCGGCTGACGGGCCGTCGGCCGATGATCTACAGCTACCACTACTTCTGGAAGCACGCGATGCACCACACGCGCGCCTTCCGGCACTACCGCTTGTGGGGCGCAAGCTACGACCGCGCACCGACGACGTTCGGCAGCGCCTGGTCAAACTGGACGTTCTGGCAGTTCACCGCTCGCGGCCGGGTGCACGGCATTCGCGGCCGGACCGACGTCAACGTCTTTCACGGCAGCCTCAGCCGGCTGCAAGCACTCGCCAACATCACCCATCACAAGGCGCACAAGAAGCGCGCTAAGCGGCACCATCGGGCGCATCGACGACGCTAAGCGCGATGCCGTCGAGGATGTCGTGCTCGCTCGCCATCACCTCGTCGAAACCACCGCGCCGCACGATCGTGTCGAGCACCAGTGCACCGGCGCCGATCACGTCGACTCGACCCGGATGCATGACAGCAATCGCCGCCCGTTGCGCATGATTCATCGCCAAAAGCCGCTGCGTGACCTCGTGGGCGTCCGCCGCCGCGACCTTGGCGTGATGGATCCGGTTGGCGTCGTACTCCTGCAATCCCAGCGCAATTGCCGTCACCGTCGTCACCGAGCCGGCCAAGCCGACTAACGAGGCCGCGTCCCCCATCGGCACATCGCGCGCAACCTCGTCCAGCGCCGCCTCGATGTCGCGTCGCGCCGCCTCCAGCTGCCCGGCCGTGGGGGGATCGGCATGCAGATGACGCTCGGTCAGCCGCACACAACCGATGTCCACCGACCGCGACGCCCGAACGCCGGCCGCATCGCCGAGAACGAACTCCGTCGACCCTCCGCCGATGTCACACACCAGGTACGGCGCCGGGACTGACGTCCCGGACAGATCGCCGGTCGCGCCACGAAACGACAAGGCCGCCTCTTCCGCCCCCGTCACGACCTCCGGCGGGACACCCAGCCGATCCACCACGCCGGCCCGGAAGTCGTCCCGATTGTCGGCGTCACGCGTGGCGCTTGTCGCGACCATGCGGACGCGTTCGGCACCGAGCGACCGAAGCTGCGCCGCATAGTCCTCGAGCGCAACGAAGGTCCGCGCCAACGCAGCATCGGACAGCCGACCGGTCCGATCGACGCCCTCCCCGAGCCGCACGATCTCCATCCGTCGTACGACGTCGTCGAGCCGACCGCCGTCGACAACATCCGCGACCAGCAGACGGATCGAGTTGGTCCCGCAGTCGATCGCCGCTACACGCATCGGCCGTCCGCTCCCCAGTCGTCGAGCAGGTCGAGCGCTTCGTCACCGAACGGGTTCACGCCACGGCCCACCGCGAGCGCGTGTGCGACGACGACGTGCAGGCACTTCACCCGCGTCGGCATGCCACCAGCCGCAACCGTCGTGTCCAGCGGCTCGATGGCATCGCGTCGCGCCAGGTAGTCCCGATAGGCCGCGTCATACTGCGCCGCGAGATCCGGGTCCGACGCCAAGCGCTCGGTCATCTCCCGCATCAGTCCCGACGACTCCAGCCGGCCGATCGCCGACGCGGCCCGCGGACACGTCAGGTAGTAGAGCGTGGGAAACGGCGTGCCGTCGTCTAGCCGCGGCGAGGTCTCGACGACGTCAGGCAGCCCGCAGCTGCAGCGATGGGCAACTGCGCGCGTTGCCCGGGGAGACCGGCCGAGCTGCGCAGCGACTGTCGCCAGGTCATCCGGTTGGACCGGATCGCTCACGATTTGCCGGCGACCTCGACGCTCTGCCACAACCGTGAGTACCACGGGCCGGTCAGCTTGGGCTCGGCCGCCGCCTTCGCTGCCTGCTTGAGATGCGCTTTGGGCTTGCCGAGGACCACATACGTCTTCTCCCCCGGCATCGCGTAGTGCAGCCGGAGTCGGGCCTGCTGCTCGACATACGTCGGGTCGTTCCAGCGCTGGGCCTGTTGCTGCAGGGCCGCCACCTGATGCTCCTGCTGGCGGGTCTGTGTCTGCAGCGACGCGATCTGACCGCGCTGACCGACCCACACCTTGAACGGCAGCGCGAGCGCGAGCGCGACCGACGCAACGGCGACCATGAGGATCGCCGCCCGCGCGGTCAGCGCCGACCGACGCATCCGTTGCCGCGGCGGCGTGACCCGACGGGCCGGCGGCGCTGCCCGTGACCGGCGCGCGCGCGACGCTCCGGCGCGGGACGCGCGTGGCGAGCGACCGGCCGCACCCTTGGGCCGCTCAGGAGACCGTGCGACGGCCATCGCGCCTAGATCCGCCCTTGAAGCGGCGTGAACCGCGGGAACGCGCTGGTGCCGGCATAGCGCGCGGCGTCGTCCAACTCCTCCTCGATGCGCAGCAGCTGGTTGTACTTCGCGGTCCGATCGGTGCGCGCCGGCGCACCCGCCTTGATCTGCCCGCAGTTGGTCGCGACGGCGAGGTCGGCGATCGTCGTGTCCTCGGTCTCGCCGGAGCGGTGGCTCATCATGCACGCGTAGCCGCTGCGGTGCGCGAGGTCGACTGCCTCGAGTGTTTCGGTCAGCGTCCCGATCTGGTTGACCTTCACCAGCAGTGCATTGGCCGCTTGCTCCTGCACACCACGAAGCAGCCGCTCAGGGTTGGTGACGAAGAGGTCATCCCCAACGATCTGCACGCGCGCGCCGAGAACCGCGGTCAGCCGCATCCAGCCGTCCCAGTCGTCTTCAGCGAGCGGATCTTCGATCGACACGATCGGGTATGACGCCAACAGCTCGTCGTAGTAGGCAGTCATGTCGTCAGCGCTTCGCGTGCCGCCTTCGAACGTGTAGCTGCCGTCGGCATAGAACTCGGTCGCCGCGACATCCAACGCGAGCGCGACATCGCCGCCGGGCGTGAAGCCCGCCTTGCCGATGGCTTCCATGATGAGATCGAGCGCTTCGCGGTTGGTCGGCAGATCAGGAGCGAAGCCGCCCTCGTCGCCGAGCCCGGTCGACAGGCCGCGGCCTTTCAAGACGGCCTTCAACGCGTGATAGACCTCGGCACCGGTGCGCAGCGCATCGCCATAGGTGACCGGGCCGATCGGCGCGATCATGAACTCCTGGATGTCGACGTTGGTGTCGGCGTGCGCACCACCGTTGAGGATGTTCATCATCGGCACCGGCAGCAGGTGCGCGTGCGGGCCACCGACGTAGCGGAAGAGCGGCAGCCCGCTCGACTCCGCCCCGGCCTTGGCCGCCGCGAGCGACACCCCGAGGATCGCGTTGGCGCCGAACCGGCTCTTGTCCGGTGTGCCGTCGAGGTCAACGAGCATCTGGTCGACCAGGCGCTGCTCGGTCGCGTCGTAGCCAATCAGCTCCGGCATGATGTCGTCCTCGATCGCGACGACCGCATCGAGAACGCCTTTGCCGCCATACCTGTCGCCGCCGTCACGTTTCTCTACCGCTTCGAATGCACCCGTCGACGCGCCACTGGGCACGGCCGCACGCGCGACGGTGCCGTCGTCGAGCATCACCTCGACCTCGACGGTCGGGTTGCCGCGGGAGTCGAGAATCTCCCGGGCTGCAATTGCCTCGATCGTTGACACGGAACGGGGGCCTTTCGAGCGGGGAAGCGATCGCCTGCGAGCGTATCGCCGCGCGCCGGTTTCGCCCGTCTGCCCCGCCGCAGCAGGGATTCGGACGCAGGCGCAGAAATCCCTCATGCCGAAGGGGGTTCTTCCATGCGTTATCGACCACTCGTCATTGCCGCAACCGCTGCTGCGGTGTGCGCTGCACTCCCCGCACACGCAGCCGGCGTCAAGACATTGGACGGCAAGAAGACAAAGGCGTTGACGTTCTCGCTCGCCACGTCACCGCAGGACAACGACAGCAACCTCGTCACCGACCAGACGGGTACGAACTCGCCGGTGTCACGCCCGGCCAACATGGCCGACTGCCCGAAGACGCGCTGCTTGTCGTACAGCTTTCGCTACGCACCAGCGAAGGGCGTGAAGCCCGGACCGTTCTCCGTGCGGATCTCGTGGACGATTCCCGGTCAGGACTACGACCTTTACGTTGCCGAGAACGGTGCCGTTGTCGGTCAGTGTGGTGCGTCGACCGGTACGTCCGAAGTCGTCGTCATCCCAGCGGTCAAGGGCAAGACCTACACGGTCATCGTGGATCAATACCGTTCGGTGCCGGACACCGTGGCCGGGTCGGTCAGCTTCCCCGCGAAGGACAAGGTAGGCACGACGACCGGAGACCCGACCGGATTCATCCCGATCGACTGCGGGCTCAGCTAGCTCTCGCCGTCGTCCATCACACGGTCACGGAACTCGCGCGAACGCGTGCGTAGCGCAGCCTCCGCGTCGATGTCGTCGATGCGCATCGCTGCGACAACGGTCCAGAGCAGCGAGCCCGCGTTGTCGACGGTGGGTTCCTGTTCGTATGCCGCCGCCGCCGCGGAGACCGCCGCGGCGGGTGTCTCCGCCGCGAACAGCTCCGGCGAGACGAGCTCGGGCGGATAACCAGCCTTGGCCGCCTTGCGTTGCAACGTTGCGGCGAGCGTCAACGCGGCCATGGCCAGCGGAACGCCTTCGACCGGCGACCGGTCGCCCTTCTCCGCGGCCTTGATGACGTCCCAGTTGGCTTGCACTTCTTCCGGACCGGCCACGGTGTGATCGCTGAAGACATGCGGGTGCCGTCGTACCAACTTCGCGACGAGATCGCCGGCCACGTCGTCGATGCTCCAGCGCTCTGCGGGATCGGCCTCCTCCGCCAGCCGCGCATGGAAGGCGACCTGAAGCAGGACGTCACCGAGCTCTTCGCGCAACGCCGTGCTGTCACGGTCCTCGAGCGCTTGATAGGCCTCGTAGGCCTCCTCGAGCAGGTACGGCGCGAGCGTCTCGTGCGTCTGCTTCGCATCCCACGGACAGCCGCCGGGAGACCGCAACCTGTCCATCGTTGCGACGACGTCCAGCAACCGGGCGCCGGGGAGATCCCAGTTGCCGTGCACGACCTCCATCTCGAGGGCATCGCCGACGTCACTCGATTGCATGACGACTTCTGCAAGTGCGCGAGCCACGTCCTCGTCACCGTGCACGCCGGCGAGCCACGTGGCCGTGCCGGCCTCCTGCGCGGCGGCGCGCAGCAGCCGGGCAAGCGCGATCGCAGGCTGTTCAGGGTCGACCGCCTCGACGGGAACGCCAGCTGCCTCGACGGCGATCCGGTGCGGATGCTCCTGGTCGCGAGTGAACACCGGCCCGGCGCGCAGCGCGGACCAGGCATCCCAGGTCAGCGCGCCGGGCGCGCCACGCGGGCTCGTGACCAACAGGACGAGGCGGGCCATTCCGCGGAACCCCGCGGGATCAGGCCGAGGGCGTCGGCGATGGCGAGCTGACGGCGCCCTTGATTGCCGGTGCGACGACTGTGCCCTGCGCGTAGTCCCAGTTGCCGTAGCGCGGGTTCACGTGCACGCCGAGCTTGTGGGCTTCCGCAGTGAGTGCGTCCTGCAGCAGCTTGTCGCGCGTGTCCTTGAGGATTGTCGTCTTCAACTCGGGCGTGGCCTGCGCGAGTGAGACGTGCTTGTGCGCAATGACATGGACGACGTGCCAGCCGAACTTCGAGTGCACCTCGATGAACGTGCCCGGCTTGGCCGCGAAGATCGCGTGGCTGAACGACGGCACGAACTGGCCCTGCCCGGCGAAGCCGAGGTCGCCGCCGCTGTCCTTGTTGGACGTGTCGAGCGAGTACTTCGAGGCCAACGCTGCGAATTTGGACGGATCGGCGTGCACCTGCGCGAGGATGTTGTCGGCGAGCGCCTTGGTCTTCACGAGGATGTGCGCAGAGTGCACCTGGTCGTAGTTGTCGATCGACTGCTGGTATGCCGCCTGTAGCTGCGCCTGACTGACGGGTACATCCGCAACGAGAGCGTCGGCGAGCTTCTGCTGCAGGACGTAGTAGCGAGTGAACGATGACAACTCGTCCCGCGGGATGCCGGACTGCTCGGCCTGCTGCAGCAGCTGGGTCGCGCCGCCCGCCTGCTGCGCGAACTCGTTGAGCTGCTGGTCGACGTCTGCCTGCGACACGGTGATGCCGTGAGCCGCGGCGGCGGCGGTAATGATGTGGTTGTTGATGAGCCGCCCGAGCTCGGTGCGGGTGAAGCTGACCCGATCCGAGCCGAGCTGGGATTGCGCCTGCGAGTTCGACAGCGCCTGGTTGACCTCGGTCTGCAGCGAATCGACGGAGATGCGGTCATCGCCGACCAACGCGGCGGCGCCCGGGCTGGTGTTGCAGCCCGCAGCGGCGACCACGGTCACGGCAGCAGCGGCGATGATGCCGGCGTAGCGCGTACGGCCCTTCACGTGTCGTTCTCTCCCGGTTTGTGGCACAGTCTCATCCCGTCGCGGTGACGGTGAGCTCCCCTACGACGGTATCTAGCAGCTCTCGCGCCCAGTCCAGCAGCGCCCGGTCTCGGTGAGCGGGCGCGGGCACGAGGACGATGTGTGTCGCCGATTTCACGACCGATCCGGGATACAGCCGCTGCAGGCGCAGGGTCTGGGATTCCCGCAGGTCGAGCGGCGCGAAGCGTACGAACTTGCCCTGGGCGCCGACGTCCGCGACCCCGAAACCGCGGAGATAGCTGCGGAAGGACGCCACTGCGAGGAGGTTCTCGACCTCGGTCGGCGGTGGGCCGTAGCGGTCGCGCAGCTCCTCGGCGACAGCGGCGATCTCCTCGTCTGTTGACGCTGACGCGATCCGCCGGTAGGCCTCGAGGCGCAGCCGTTCGCCGGGCACATAGTCGTGCGGCAAGTGCGCGTCGATCGGAAGCTCGACCTTGACCTCGGCGAGCTCTTCGGTCTTCTCGCCCTTGAACTCCGCGACCGCTTCGCCGACGAGCCGGACGTAGAGGTCGAACCCGACGGCGGCGATGTGGCCGGACTGCTCGCCACCGAGCAGGTTGCCGGCGCCGCGTATCTCGAGATCCTTCATCGCAACCTGCATCCCGGCGCCGAGATCGCTGTGCTGCGCGATCGTCGCGAGCCGGTCGTGCGCTTCTTCGGTCAACGGCTTCTCGGGCGGATAGAGGAAGTAGGCGTAGGCACGGTCGCGGCCGCGCCCGACACGTCCACGCAGCTGGTGGAGCTGGGAGAGGCCGAGCAGGTCGGCGCGTTCGACGACGAGTGTGTTGGCGTTGGAGATGTCCAGGCCGCTTTCCACGATCGTGGTGCAGACGAGGACGTCATACTCCTTCTCCCAGAACGCGAGCATGATCGGCTCGAGCTGGTGCTCGTTCATCTGTCCGTGCGCGACGGCGATGCGCGCTTCCGGCATGATCTCCTGCAATCGCGCGGCCGCACGGGTGATCGACTCGACGCGGTTATGGATGTAAAAGACCTGACCTTCACGCAGCAACTCGCGACGGACCGCAGCGGCGATTTGCTTCTCGTCATAGACACCGACGAATGTGAGCACCGGGTGGCGTTCCTCCGGCGGCGTCTGTATGACGCTCATCTCGCGGATGCCAGTGATGGACATCTCGAGTGTCCGCGGGATCGGCGTCGCAGACATGGTGAGGACGTCGACGCTGGTACGCAGTCGCTTCAGGAACTCCTTGTGCTCGACGCCGAAACGCTGTTCCTCATCGACGACGACGAGGCCGAGTTCTTTGAACTGCGTTGACGGCTGCAGCAGTCGGTGCGTGCCGATGACAACGTCAACACTGCCGTCCGCAAGTCCGGCGAGGATCTCGCGCTGCTCCTTGTCGGACTGGAAACGTGACAGTGCGCGCACGCTGACGGGGAACGACGCGAAGCGTTCGGAGAACGTCGCGAAATGCTGCTGCGCGAGCAAGGTCGTCGGCACGAGAACAGCGACCTGCTTGCCGTCCATCACGGCTTTGAACGCGGCGCGTACGGAGATCTCGGTCTTGCCATAACCGACGTCGCCGCAGATCACGCGGTCCATCGGATGTGGCTGCTCCATGTCGGCCTTGACTTCATTGATGGCGCCGAGCTGGTCCGGCGTTTCGACATAAGGGAAGGCGTCTTCGAGCTCGCGTTGCCAGGGAGTGTCGGGGCCGAATGCGTGGCCGGGCGCGGACATGCGCGCGGCATACAGGCGGATGAGCTCTGCGGCGATCTCGCGTACCGCCTTGCGGGCGCGGCCCTTGCGCTTCTGCCAGTCGGCGCCGCCCATCTTGTCGAGGCTTGGCTGCTCGCCGCCGACGTAACGCGTGACCTGGTCGAGGGCGTCCGTGGGCACGTAGAGCCGGTCGCCGGGGTGCCCGCGCTTGCTCGGTGCGTATTCGATGACGAGGTATTCGCGCGTCGCGCCTTGCACGGTGCGCTGGACCAGGTCCACGTAGCGGCCCACCCCGTGCTGTTCGTGCACGACGTGGTCGCCGGCCTTGAGCTGCAGCGGGTCGACGGTGTTGCGGCGACGGCTGGGCATCCGTCGCATGTCCTTGGTCGAGGTGCGCTGGCCGGCGAGGTCGGTCTCGGTCAGAACCGCGAGCCGCGCCGACTCGGACACCAGGCCGGTCTGCAAGCAACCCGTCGAGACCTCGACGGTGTGCGGAGCGCCGGCAGCAGCGATGGCCGGCTCGAGCCGGGCGCTGATGTCCTCGCCGTGCAAGACCTCGACCAGTCGCTCTGCCGGGCCATGCCCTTCAGTGAGCAGGACGACGCGCCAGCCGTCGTGCAGCCAGGCGCGGATGTCGTCCAGGGCGCGCTTCGTGTCGCCGCGGTAGGAGTCGACCGACCGCGCGCCGGACTCGACGAGGGCATCGCCGTCAGCCGTCCCGCCATCGGCCGTTTCGGCGTCGACCGCGAAGGGCGAGATGCCCCACCACGGGATGCCGAGCTCGAGGGCGTGGGCGCGGACGTCGGCCACGCCGCGCAGGCTCGCTGCGCCGAGGTCGATCGGAGCCTTGCCACCACCGGCCGCAGCCGCCCAGGAGGCGTCGAGGAACTCCTCGCTGGTGCGGACGAGGTCGGCGGCACGAGTGCGGATGCGCTCCGGATCGCAGAGGACGACATGCGTTCCGGCGGGAAGGTCGTCGAGGAGGAGCGTCATACGTCCGACCAGGACGGGGGCGAGCGACTCCATGCCGTCCACCGCGATGCCCTCGGCGAGCTTGGAGAGCATGTCGGCGAGCTCGGGGTGTTGCCTCGCAAGCTCCGCCGCGCGGGCGCGCACGTCCTCGGTCAGCAGCAGCTCGCGGCAGGGCGGCGCCCACAGGCCGTGCTCAGCGACCTCGAGGCTTCGCTGGTCGCAAACTTTGAACCAGCGCACTTCCTCGATGGAGTCGCCCCAGAACTCGACACGGACCGGGTGCTCCTCGGTCGGTGGGAACACGTCGAGGATGCCGCCGCGCACGGCGAACTCGCCGCGCCGTTCGACCATGTCGACCCTGCTGTAGGCGATATCGGCAAGGCGTCGTACGACGTCGTCGAAGTCGGCGTCGTCGCCGGCTTTGAGCCCGACGGGTTCGAGATCACCCAGATCAGGGACCTGCGGCTGCAAGACGCTGCGCACGGGAGCGACGACGACGCTGATCCGGTCGGTCGTCGGGTCGCTCGGGTCGGGATGGCGCAAGCGACGCAGCACCGCGAGCCGGCGTCCGATGGTGTCGGCGCGCGGTGACAGGCGCTCGTGCGGCAGCGTCTCCCAAGCGGGATAGTCGACGACCGAATCCGGCGGCAGGAGCGAGGTCAGCGCGGCGACGAGGTCTTCGCTCTCACGGGTCGTGGCGGTGACGGCAAGGACAGGACGATCCGCCTTGGCCGCAACCGCCGCGATGACGAACGGCTGCAGACCGCCCGGGCCGGAGAGGTCGAGGGTCGACGTACCGATGCCGGCGAGCGCAGTGGTGATCGCGGAGTCGGCAGTAAGAACGTCAACAAGACCGGCAAGGTTCATGGGATTGCGAACCAGCCTACCTACTCGCGCTCTCCCAACTTCGTGCAGCAATTCGGACAGGCGACGCTCAGGCTGTCTGCTTCCCCGCACGAAGTTCGTCGAGGGTTGTCCCCATCTGGGCTGCGCGTATGGCGGTCAAAAGGGAGAGGAGGAGGGGTCAGTCGTTGTAGGTGTTTTGGGCGGCGGTCAGGCCGTCAGCGATGAGGGACTCCACGGCGTCCGCGGCGCGCTCGAGGTGGAGGTCGATGTCCTTGCGCTCGGTCGCGGAAAAGTCCCGCAACACCCAGTCGGCCGGATCCTGGCGACCAGGGGGCCGCCCGATGCCGAGCCGCACCCGGTAGAACTCGCCCGACCCCAGTGAGCGGCGCAACGACTTCAACCCGTTGTGACCGTTGTCGCCGCCGCCGAGCTTGATGCGTATTGCGCCATACGGCAGGTCGAGCTCGTCGTGGACGACGACGAGCTTGTCGACCGGAGCTTTGAAGAAGTCACGCAATCCGGTGACGGCGCCACCGGACTCGTTCATGTAGGACCGCGGCTTTGCGAGCACGACCCGGTCGTCGCCGAAGCGGGTCTCGACGACATCAGCGCGCGCCTTGTGCGCCTTGAAGTTGCCGCGTACACGATCGGCGAGCAGTTCGACGATGAGGTAGCCGGCGTTGTGCCGGTTGGCGACGTACTGCGGGCCCGGGTTGCCGAGGCCCACGACGATCCATGGGCCGTCCTCGGCCACCTACTCGCCGGCGGTGTCGGCCGAAGCCTCTGCCGGGCCGCCTTCGCCGGACTCGGTGTCGGGTACGACGTCGCCCTCGGCCGGAGCCTCCTCGGCTTCGGCCTGGGCCTCGGCGCCAGCAGCACCGGCGCCAAGCTCGGCCTCCGCGGCGGTCAGATCGGCCTCGAGCTCCTCGGCGGTCGGCGCCGCGAGGATATGTACGACGACTGCCTCGGGGTCGGTCATGAGCTCGGTGCCCGACGGCAGCGAAACGTCCTTGGCGTGGATCGCCTCACCGATCGCGAGACCATCGATGCTGACCTCGAACCCGGTCGGGATGTGCGTGGCCTCCGCGGCAACCGACAGCGTCGTGAGCTGGGTGTCGAGAAGACCACCGGGGGCGACGTCACCGACCACCTGGACTTGGACCTCGACGGTGATCTTCTCGCCCCGGCGGACGAGGATCAGGTCGATGTGCTCGATCGAGCCGCGGACGGGATCGCGCTGGATGGACTTGGGGAGCGCGAGCTCGTCGCTGCCGTCGATCGCCAGGGCGAGCAGCACGTTGGCACCGTCGGTACGCAGAGCGTGCTCGAAGTCACGGCTGGGCAGCGAGATGTGGCGCGGCTCCGTGCCGTGCCCGTAGAGAACGGCCGGCACGCGGCCCGACCGCCGGACACGGCGGGCGCCGCCCTTGCCGAACTCGGTGCGCGGTTCGGCGCTCATGCGGACCTCGGCCACGGTGCTGACTCCTAAAGCAATATGCAATGGATTTTGCGACTGGTCAGTCTAGGTGAGTCTGGGCTGGACGAGGAAACCGGATCTTCCCGGCAGGAGCGGGGCCGGCTGCGTCGAAGCCCGCGGCGCCGCCCGATCGGGAGTCCCAGATGAGCTATCGCCCAGCTTTGCGCTCCGTCCGCCCCGTTATCACCGCGATCGCCGCTGTCGCGGCGGTGCTGGCCGTGCCCGCCGCCGCCGACGGTCCGCCGTCGAACGTCGGCACCGCGTCCGTCTACGGCCTGGACAGGCACTTTGACGTGGTCGGCTACAACGACCTGGGGCAGCGCGGGATGAACTCGCCGCTGGCTGTGGCCGGGAAATGCGTGTATGTCGGGGACCGCTACTACTCCTCGAGCGCCAGCGAGCCGGTCCGGCCGAACGGCGGCATCGCTGTGATTGACGCGAGCGACCCGGCGCATCCGAAGCAGGTCAACACGATCCCGCCGGTCGGCCTGTCGACGCAGCGCGAGCTCCGGGCCGACGCGGGTCTCGGGATCCTCGTCGTCGAGGGCTACTCCCCCTTCATCGACGGGTGGCAGCCGGGATCGCAACCGATCAACTACCTGAAGATCTACGACATCCATGACGACTGCACCCAGCCGAAGCTGTTGTCGACATACGACTTCGGGCCGCGCGCGCCGCACGAGTTCTTCCTCTGGAAGGACCCCAACCACCCAGGCCGGGCGCTGGCTTATGTGACGTTCACGATCTACTCGCCTGACCTGATGGTCCTCGACCTGAGCGATCCGGCGAATCCGGCTCTCGCCGGTGTCTACGACCTCGGCGCGGATCAGGCGACGAAGACGCAGGACTTCGTGGACGAGAGCGGGTCCGGCTACTTGCACTCGCTGGCTGTGAGCGACGACGGCACGCGTGCCTATATGGCGACGTGGGACTACGGCTACTACGAGCTCGACACGTCGTTGTTTGCCAACCCGCCCGCCGGAGGTGTCGGCGTCGCGCACCCCGTTGGGGTCGGGCACTTCGACGACGGCCACAACGTGCACAGCGCCGTACCGATCCCCGGCGGCAACGACATCGTGTTCACGCAGGAGGACTACGCGAACGCCGGCCATGGCTGTCCGTTCGGCATCCTGCGCACGGGCGCACTAGGCAGTGACGGTGGGGCGACCCAGATGGGCGAGTTCTCGCTGCCGGAGAACGACCCCGCGAACTGCGGCCAGAAGAACGGAACGTTCAGCTCGCACAACCCGACGCTGTTCCCTGACCTGGCATTGCTGACCTGGTATTCGGGCGGCCTGCGCGCCGTCGACCTGACTGATCCGGCGCACCCGTACGAGGACGGGGCCTTTGTGCCGAAGCCCAGGTTCACACCGCAACTGCGCGACGACCGGCTGTTCTTCCCCGCGCAGGCGACGAACCCGGGACTGCCGACCGACACGACCCGGCCGGGTTCGACCGCGCCGAAGTGGACCGGCGCGATGTGGTCCTACCCAGTCGTGCAGAACGGGCTCATCTATGTCGTCGACATCGACCTGGGGCTTTACATCCTGCGCTACACCGGGCCACATGCGGACGAGGTGAAGAAGGCAGCCTTCGTCGAGGGCAACTCGTCACCGTCGCGCTACACCGCGGATGCCCCGGTGATCACACGTCCGGACCTGCAGTGGCCGGCGATCGCGCGTCAGGTGGCGAATGGCGCGCGCGTGCTCCGGTCGCCATACACGCACGTCGACTGGAACCGCGTCCGCGCGATGCGCAACCACGGCTTCCTCTGCACCCAATGAGGACGGCACCTCCTGCTGGTACGTGATCGTCGCTCGCTCCCCGGATCGTGATCTTGGAGTTGTCAGCGCTAGTTGAGAGTGAGATCGGGGTTGCCAGCCTGACAACTCCACTCTCACGCGAGGCTTAGCGCGAACGTCGTTGAGCGCCCGTTATTAGGCGTTGCCGTCGAACAGGCTGGTCACGCTGCCGTCGGCGAATACCTCGCTGATAGCGCGGGCGACGAGCGGGGCAATCGACAGGACGGTCAGCTTGTCGAACTGCTGATCCGGTCCGATCGGGAGCGTGTTGGTCAGCACGATCTCGCTGATCTTGCTGTTCTTCAGGCGGTCGACGGCCGGGCCGGAGAGCACGCCGTGCGTGGCGGCGGCAATGACGCATGCGGCGCCGTCGTTGAAGAGCGCGTCCGCGGCCTTGGTGATGGTGCCGGCGGTATCGATCATGTCGTCGACCAGGACGCAGGTGCGGCCTTCGACCTCACCGACGACGCGGTTGGCGACGACCGAGTTGGCGACGCGCTGGTCACGGGTCTTGTGAATGAACGCCAGCGGTGTGCCGCCCAGGCGCTCGGTCCATCTCTCGGCCACGCGCACCCGGCCGGAGTCCGGGGCGACGACGGTGATGTTGGCCGGGTCGTAGTTGTCGGCGACATAGTCGGCGAGCAGCGGCAGCGCGAAGAGGTGGTCGACCGGGCCGTCGAAGAAGCCCTGGATCTGGCTCGTGTGCAGATCGACGGTGAGGATGCGGTCGGCGCCGGCAGTCTTGTAGAGATCGGCGATGAGCCGGGCTGAGATCGGCTCGCGGCCGCGGCCCTTCTTGTCCTGGCGGGCATAGGGGTAATACGGGACGACGACCGTGATCCGCTTGGCCGAGCCGCGCTTGAGCGCGTCACACATGACCAGCGTCTCCATCACCCATTGGTTGATCGGCGCGGTCATGGACTCGACGACGAAGGCGTCGCACCCGCGCACCGACTCCTCGAACCGGGCGTAGATCTCGCCGTCGGCGAAGTCGCGCAGATCGGTCGGGCTCACCGCGATGTCGAGCTCCTGGGCGATCTCCCCGGTCAGCTCAGGGTGCGAGCGGCCGGAGAAGAGCATGAGCGTCTTCTCGCCGGTGGTCTTGATGCCGGTCACGGCAGGTCCCCTTATGGATCGGTGCGCTGAGGGGAAGGTTCTTCCATTGTGCCGTCTCCACCTGCCCGGCGGGCCGCCTCGGCCGACTTCGTCCCGGCGCGTCGTTTGAAAACCCAGCCGAGAATGTTGCGCTGGCGGGCCCGGCCGATGCCGATCGCGCCCGGTGGGACCGGCTCGGTGATGGCCGATCCGGCCGCGACATAAGCACCGTCGCCCACCTCGGTCGGGCCGACGAGCATCGAGCCCGAGCCGACGAAAGCGGCGTTGCCGATGGTCGTGTGGTGTTTGTCCACCCCGTCGTAGTTCACGAACACGGTGCCCGCGCCGATGTTGGCGTCCGCTCCGATCGTCGCGTCACCGACGTAGGTGAGATGCGGCACCTTGCTGCCGGGCCCGATCTCGGCCTTCTTGGTCTCCACGAAGGCGCCGATCTTGCCGCCGGAGCCGAGCTTGGTGCCGGGGCGGAGGTAGCTGAACGGCCCGACCGTGGCGTTCTCGCCGATCTCCGCGCCCTCGCACATCGACTTCACGACGGTCGCTCCTGGGCCGACCTCGGTGTCGCGCAGCGTGCAGTCCGGGCCTACGACCGCGCCGGTGCGGATGTAGGTCGTCCCGTGCAGCTGAGTGTTCTGGTGCAGCGTGACGTCCGGGTCGAGGCGAACCCGCACACCCATCCACGTCGTCTGCGGGTCGGTGATCGTGACGCCCTCGCGCATCCAATGCGCCACGATGCGGTCGCGCATATGCCGTCGGGCATCAGCGAGCTGGATGCGGTCGTTGACCCCGAGCGTCTCTCGCCAGTCCGCGGCAACCACCGTCTCGACCGTCTTGCGCTCGCGGATGAGCAGGCCGATGACGTCGGTCAGGTATTCCTCTTGTTGCGCGTTGTCAGCAGCAATGTGTAGGAGCGCGTCCCGCAGGACCGTTGCGTCGAACGCATAGACGCCGGTGCAGATCTCCGCGATCAGCTTCTGCTCATCCGTCGCGTCGCGGTCTTCGACGATTGCCGTGACGCGCCCGTTCGCATCCCGAGTGACGCGCCCGTAGTTCGCCGGGTCAGGCATGATCGCTGTGAGCATCGTGGCGTCGGCGCCGACCTCACCGTGGCGAGCGAGCACAGCCGTCAGCGTCTCGGTCGTGAACAGCGGGGTGTCGCCGTGCATCACGAGCACCGTGCCGCTGAGCTCGGAGGCGAACTCGAGCGCCAGCCGGGCAGCGTGTCCGGTGCCCCGTTGCTCGTCTTGTACGACGATCTCCGCACCGGGCAGCTCGTCGGCCAGGAACTTCTCCACCAGCGGCCGCTCGTGCCCGAGAACGATCAGCGTGCGGTCAGCACTCAGCGGGTCGATCGCCGCGAGCACGTGCCCCAACAGGGTCCGCCCGCACATCGCATGCAAGACCTTGGGAAGCGCGGACTTCATCCGCTTGCCCTGCCCAGCCGCGAGCACCACCACCGCCGCCGGACGGACGTCGGTCACGAGGGCTCCTCAGCTACGGGCAAGAGATCTGAACCAATCGTGTCAGGTAGTGCAGCTCCCGGGGGAGGATTCGAACCCCCATCTCGGACCTCCAAAGGGTCGTGTCTTGCCTTTAGACCACCCGGGAACGTCTTGACTGTTACAGCCTACGGATTCCGCGCGAGTGACTTCAGCCGCCGAGACCAGGCGAGCCCACCATCCCTCGATCGCGTCGTAGATCGCGGCAGGCTTTCGCACTCTGACGACTAGGCAGCCGTGGTAGTCATCGTTGACATTCTTGCGAATCGTCACTGGCTTGTGTCGCTTGAGGGTTGCACGCCTAAAGGCATTCGCCGGAAGAGCGAGCCTTCGCTGCCACCACGCCTCATGTGTGGCGACATCCGCCGACTCGTGAATGGACAGTCGGTAGATGCGACGGCCTTCTGGGATGCCCAGCAGGTCAAGCCATGCCAAAAACAGCGCCAGCACGTTTGGATCGCTGTTGGTAAGCACGACCTGTCTATCCATTGGTCGCCATGGTTTTGCCTTGCTTCCTTCAGCGAGGTACAGCGCGACGCCGGCAGCCAGGAGTTCCCTGTTGCTAACCATGCCCAGAGCGAACCCTGCGCGGGTGCGGCGCTGTGCCCGGATAGCTGCGGCGGAGTGTCGCGCCTTCGCTGCGTAGGCAGACTCGCTACGAGGCGCCGTTGGACGTGCGAGTCGGCGTCGATTCGCAACGATGCTCATGTCGCGCAGCCAAAGACTTAGCGAGCCGGTCGACACGCCAGTCGCTTGAGTTGCGTCCCCTGACGTGGTGTACGACGTCGAGCGTGGCGTCGTGAACTGAGACAGCCACCGCGTGATCCTCAAATGAGTTCTCGCCAAAGGACTCAACGGAGGAGGCACACGGTGGCCGCTGGTT
>Ga0207707_10000197_pt1 | contig 63923 bp, 71 predicted proteins | sample KBSC83BmetaG_FD_184336 | JGI IMG/M metagenome (GOLD analysis project Ga0207707, IMG submission 184336) | Corn rhizosphere microbial communities from Kellogg Biological Station, Michigan, USA - KBS C8-3B metaG (SPAdes) (version 2) | ecosystem: Host-associated > Plants > Roots > Rhizosphere ... | reverse complement strand
GGCGTGGCGCGACGTGGGCCTGCGTCGCGGTTGGAGCGCTCCAGGTCTCCATGGCGGCCTTCGCGCTCCCGGCCCCGCCCACCCTGCCCATGTCCGGTCTCCCGATGGTCTTCATCCGGCCTCCCGGGCCGGCGGAGTGGCCGCAGCGACGAATCCTGGCCGATATCGAGCGAGAGAGCGGCGGCGAGGCCGTGACCGTGGCGATCGTGCCCAACCACGAGTACTTCTCGGTCTCGAACTTCCGTTACGATACCGCCCGCCTGCGACTGACCTTCCGAACGATCGGTGGCTGGAGCGGGCCGCCGTTCGGCGTAGACTTCGTCGTGGTCAAGACCGGCTACCAGGGGCCCCCCTGGACGGCCGAGAAGAGCGAGCGCCTCACCCGGGCGGTGGAGGGCGCCGATCCCTACCTTGCCGAGGTGTTCCCGGTCGTCGGCCAGTATCCGCTGCCCGACGGGAGTCTCGCCAGCCTCCACCGACGCCGCATCCCGCCGCTCGCCGGCTGGTCTCCCGCGCGCGTCGCGGCGCGGCTGGCCGAGGCGCCGGCGACGCTGCTGCGTGCCAACGTGCGCGACCCGCAAGGGCTGCGGGTGACCCTCGACTATCGGCCGGAGGCCCTCTTGCGGGGAGAGGTCGAGCAGGCGCGGCTCACCGCCGACAGCGCCACGGTCGGCGAGCTCGACCGGCGAAGGCGCTCACCGCTCAAGCTTCACGACATCCGGCTCGTCGTGGAAGGGCTCGTGTTCAACCCCCGTCGGCTCGTGGAGACCGGCGATCTCGAGGTGCTGGATGCCCGCGCACTCCGGATCGAGCACGCGATAGTCACTCAGGCTGATCTCGACGAGTTCCTGCACGGCCAGCCCGCGGGCACGGGAGTGGAGGTGGGGCTCGGCGACGGGGCTGCCAGTGTGCGGGTCACTCGGCTCGGACCGGAGATCGCTGCGCGCGTGCAGCTCGTGCCCTCGACGGCCGATCGCCCGCTCGCGCTGGCGGTCGACCGCGTCCGGGTGGCCCGCCTCCCGATCCCCGATATCCTCGCGGACTGGATCGTGAGACAGTTCGATCCGACACTCGCGCTTCGACGCCTGCCGGCGGTCGTCTCGCTGCCGTCGGTCCGGATCCGGTCCGGACAGATCGAGATCGGCGATCAGCAGTGACGGCGCGGGCCCCGGTCTCGTGGGGCCCGGCGATCGGAACGGTGGCGCGCGGCGCGCCCTACGCGGCGAGCTTCACCTTGTCGCCCACCAGGCGCGCCAGGCGGAGCAGCATCAGCACCCGGATCACCACCCACGAGGGGTCGAACTCGAAGCGACCCATGCTGAACTTGGGGCTCGAGGGGTAGGCGTGGTGGTTGTTGTGCAGGCTCTCCCCGCCGGTCAGCCACGCGAGCACGCGCAGGTTGGTGGCGGAGTTGTTGAAGAAGTTCTTGCGGCCCCACCAGTGGCCGAGGCCGTTGATCGACGGAGCCAGCACGAAGACGTAGAGGATGAAGTGGGTCACCGCGAGGAGCAGCCCCCAGCCCGGACCCAGGACCAGCATCGCGGCCGCGATGCCGACCACGCCGCCGAGGGTGCCCTTGTTGAACAGGACCCGGTCCCAGATGTCGTCCCGGATGTCCTTGGCCCAGCGGGCGAGGGTCTCGGGGTTCCGCGCCTCGCGCACGTAGTAGTACACGTTCCAGAGCTGGATCTTCCAGAAGCCGTGCACGAGCGGGCTGTGCGGGTCCTTCTCGGTGTCGGTGAAGGCGTGGTGCTTGCGATGGACCGCGACCCACTCGCGCCGGTTCTGTCCGGTGGTGAACCAGAGGACGAACCGGAAGCCCCAGTCCGCGAGCGGGTGGAGCCGCAGCGCGCGATGAGCGAGCCCGCGATGCAGGTACACCGACGTGGCGATGACAGCGGCCTGCGTCACCAGGAGCGTGCCGAGCACGTACAGCAGCGGTCGAAGCACCGATGGATCTCCTCTTTCGAGTTCTGTCTCGAGTCGTCTTCGAGTTGGCGCGGGGGAATCACGGGGTCACGAGCTGCCTTGTGCCCCGATGGCTGCCCAAGGCTAGCACACTCCTCGGTACCCGCAAACCCAGAAACGTCACTTAGCAGCCCCGGCGGCCCCGGCTCGCCGCTCAGGAGGACGCGGTCTTCGGGTCGAGGACGTCCCGAAGGCCATCGCCCAGCAGGTTTAGGCCCAGGACGGTGAGCGCGATGGCCCCGCCCGGGAAGATCGCGTACCACGGGTTGAGACCGAGGAAGCCCTGCGCCTCCTTCAGCATGAGCCCCCACGACGGATTCGGCGGCTGGGTCCCGAGGCCCAGATAGGAGAGCCCGGCCTCGGCCAGGATCGCGACCGGGAAGCTGATGGTGGCCTGAACGATCAGGGGCGGCAGCGTGTTGGGCAGGATGTGCCGGCCGATCAGCGCGCGGTCCCCCGCCCCGAGCGCGCGCGCCGCCACCACGAAGTCCCGATCCCGGAACTCGAGGAAGCTCGCCCGGGTCAGGCGGGCGAACACCGGGAGGAAGGCGATCCCGATCGCCACCATGGAGATCGTCAGCGTGGGCTTGAACACCGCGGTCAGCAGGAGGGCCGACAGGATGGCCGGGAAGCCCTGGATCGCGTCCACCAGCCGCATGAAGCCCTCGTCGAGCCAGCCGCCGAAGTAGCCGGACACGATCCCGAACACGCCTCCGACCGCCATGCCGATGCCCACCGCGATGACCCCGACCAGGATCGAGGTGATGGCGCCCTGCATGATCCGCGAGAGGAGGTCGCGGCCGAACTGGTCGGTGCCCAACAGATGGGCTGCCGAGGGTCCCTGCAGGCGCGTGGCGATCGACATCTCGAGGGGGTCGTGCGGGGTGTAGACGACGCTGACCGCCGCGGTGACCAGCAGGGCGAGCGTGATCACGAGGCCGACCACGAGGGTCACGTGGCGGAGGGCGCGGGCGCGGCGCGGGGGGCCTTCACGTCTTGGCCCCTCACGTCTTGGTCCCTCACCTCTTGGTCCCTCACCTCTTGGCCCCTCACCCTGGGACCCCTCACCCTGGGACCCCTCACCCTGCCCTCTCCCCAGAGGGGAGAGGGGGTCGGAGATCGATGGGTCAGCCATAGCGGATGCGGGGGTCGAGGATGCCGTAGAGGATGTCGACGGCCGCGTTCACGATGACGATCATGCAGGCCACGAAGAGCACGACCCCCTGCACCACCGGGAGGTCCCGGGCGCTGATCGCGGCCAGGGTGAGCCGGCCGAGGCCCGGCAGGTAGAAGACGGACTCGAGGATGATGCTGCCGGCCAGGAGCTGGCCGAGCTGGATGCCGGCCACCGTGACGATCGGGATCAGCGCGTTGCGCAGGGCGTGGCGGAACAGGACCGTGCGCTCGGCCACCCCCTTGGCGCGCGCCGTCTTGACGTACTCCTCGCGCAGCACCTCCAGCAGCGCCGAGCGGGTGGTGCGGGCCAGCACCGCGAACTGGAAGAGGCCGAGGGCGACCGCGGGGAGCAGGAGCGATCGCAGGCCGTGCCAGAGCCCGGCACCCCAGCCGTCGAAGCCGCCGGACTGCATCCAGCCCAGGCGCACCGAGAAGAGCAGGATCAGGAGCAGCCCCGCCCAGAACCCGGGCACCGCGACCCCCAGCTGGGACAGGGTCATGGTCAGGTAGTCGCCCCAGCGTCGGTGCCGGGTGGCCGCGAAGACCCCCAGCGGGATCGCGGCCGCGATCATGAAGCCGGCGGCCAGCAGGGTCAGCGGCAGGGTCACCGTGAGGCGGGAGAGGATCAGGGTCCCCACCGGCAGGTCGTACTGGATGGAGCGCCCGAGGTCGCCGCGCAGGGCCTGGCCGACCCAGCGCGCGTACTGGACGGGGATCGGCTGGTCGAGCCCCAGGGCCTGCCGCACCCGGGCCACCGAGTCCGGGCTGGCCTCGAGCCCGAGGATGATGAGGGCGGGGTCGCCGGGCAGGACGCGGACGACCACGAACACCAGCAGCGAGACGAAGAGGAGGGTGACCGCGAGGGCCGCGACGCGACGGACTACGTAGCGCTGCAACGGCCGCGCGGACCCGGCGCCGCGGTCACTTCTGCCAGGCCACCTCGGACAGGTCGAGGACGGGCGCGGGCTGGTCCTTCCACATCCCGGTCACGCCCTTCTTGGCGATGACCAGGCGCGGGTGCATGTAGAGCCACACCGCGGGGGCCTCGTCGGCCAGCATCTCCTGCATCTTGACGTAGAGGGCGCGGCGCGACTTCTCGTCCACCGTGACCTGCGAGTCCGCGTAGAGCTTCTGGAACGCGGGGCTGTCCCAGCGGAAGTAGTACTTGGGGTTCGCGAAGTTGCCGATGTCCCACGCCTCCGCGTGCCCGATGATCGACATGTCGTAGTCGGGCGTCTGGCAGGGGGCCAGGCAGAAGACCTGCGAGAGCCACTGGCCCCACTCGATCTGCTGGATGGTGGCCCGGATCCCGACCTTGGCGAGCTGGCTCGAGACGACCTCGGCGGAGCGCACCGTGTAGTAGTACTGCGGGGCCACCTTGAACACCGCGTCGAACCCGTTCGGGTACCCGGCCTCGGCGAGGAGCTTCTTGGCCTTGGCCGGGTCGTAGCCCACCCGCTTGGAGACGTCCACGAAGAAGGGGTTGGTCGGATCCACGTTGGAGCCGAGGATCTTCCCGTAGCCGAACATCGCCCCCTTCAGGACCTCCTCCTTGTCGATGGCGTGGGTGATGGCCAGACGCACGCGCTTGTCCGAGTACGGCTTCTTGCTGTTGTTCATCGAGAGCGTCACGTCGTTGGTGGTGTCGCCCACGATGACCTGCAGCCGCGGGTCCTTCTTGAGCTCGTCCACGCTCTCGGGACCGATGCCGAACGCGGAGACGTCGATGTCGCCCGACTTGATGGCGGCCAGCGTCGAGTTCGGATCGGGGATGAACCGGTAGACCACCCGGTCGAGCTTGGGCAGGCCCTTCACCCAGTAGTCCTTGTTCTTGAGCAGCACGATGCGGTCGCCCCGCACCCACTCCGAGACCGTGAACGGGCCGGTGCCCACCGGCTGGCTCTTCAAGGTGTCCACCGCCTCGCGGGGGTAGATGACCGAGCCCTGGCGGGCCAGGGTATAGAGGAAGGTGGCGTCGATCTTCTTCAGCGCCACCGTCACCGTGTAGTCGTCCTTCACGATGACGTCCTGGATGGCGTCGTACTGCACCCGGTAGGGATGCTTCGTCTCCGGGTTCACCGCCCGGTCCAGCGCGAACTTCACGTCCGCCGACTTCATCTCCCGACCGTTGGAGAAGCGGACGTTTCTCCGCAGGAAGAACGTGTAGGTCTTGTTGTCGCTGGTGTACCAGCGCTCGGCCAGCCACGGCACCATCTTGCCGTGCCGATCGATCTTGATGAGGCCCTCCTGCACGTTGTCGAAGACCACCGCCGCGATGGCGGAGGAGGGGTTCGACGTGAGGTCGAGCCCGGGAGGCTCGGTCGGCACCTGGATCACGAGGCTGCCCGGAGTCTGGGCCGGCGCGGCGGCGGGCACCGCGATCAGCGCGGCGAGCAGGACGGCGACGGTGAGCAGGCGCAGGCGCGTCATCAGAATTTCCTCCCGGTGAAGAAGGCGACGGTGCGACGGAGGCCCTCGTCGAAGTCCACCAGCGGCGCGTAGCCGAGGTCGCGCTTGGCCGCGCTCACGTCGGCCAGGGTGTGGGGCACGTCCCCCACCCGCCCCGGCGAGTGCTGGCGCCGCAGCGTCTTGCCCAGCAGCTTTTCTATCATCGTGATGATCTCGAGCAGGCTCGTGCGGCTGCCGCAGCCCACGTTGTACGCGCGCCCGGAGGCCCGGGCCGCGTCGGCGCGGGCGGCGAGCAGGTTCGCCGACACCACGTTGTCGATGTACGTGAAGTCGCGCGACTGGGTGCCGTCGCCGTGCACCTGCAGCGGCTCGTCTCGCTGGCCCCACAGGATGAAGCGCGGGATCACCGCCGCGTACTCGCTCTTGGGGTCCTGGCGCGGCCCGAACACGTTGAAGTAGCGGAGGCCGACCGTCTCCACCCCCATCAGGCGGTGCCACACCGAGCCGTAGAGCTCGCCCGTCACCTTGGTGGCCGCGTAGGGGGAGATCGGCGCGGTGGGCTGGTCCTCACGCTTGGGCAGGTCCGGCCGATCGCCGTACACCGACGAGGACGACGCGTAGACTACCCGCGGCTTCTTCTTCTGCCCGGCCGCCGCGTGGAGGATGTGCAGGGTGCCGGTGACGTTGGAGGCGTTGGCCCCGAGCGGGTCCGCCACCGAGCGCGGCACCGAGCGCATCGCGGCCTGGTGGAACACCGCGGTCGTGCCCCGCACCGCCTTCTCCACCGCCTTGAAGTTGGTCAGGTCGCCGCGAACGATCTCGAGGCGCCGGTGGCCCTTGGCGAAGTCGAGGTTGGCCCGGCTGCCGGTGGAGAAGTTGTCGAAGACCCGCACCCGGTGGCCCTCGCCGAGGAGCCGCTCGACGATGTGCGAGCCGATGAAGCCCGCGCCGCCGGTCACCAGGAAGAGGGATGAGGGAGCCATGGGTGTGGACGAATCGGTCAATTATGGCGGGCCGCCATGAGCAAAGTCAACGTTGGCGGGTCAGGACGTGGAAGGTGGCCCGCACGCCCCTGTACTCGGTCAACCCGCGGCGCTCGAAGCCGAGCTTGTCGAGCACGCGCTGCGACGCGTGGTTCTCGGGATAGGTCACCGCCACCAGCCGCGGCAGCCCGAGGGTATGCAGACCGTGCGCGATGAGCGCGCCGGCGGCCTCGGTGGCGAAGCCGCGGCCCCAGGCGACCCGGGCGAGGCGGTAGGCCACCTCCACATCCGCGCCGTCCGGCATGCGGAGCAGCGCGCCAATGCCGAGGAAGGCGGAGTCCGCTCGCGCCTCGATCCGCCACAGGCCGAGCGGCTCGAGCGTGCCCTCCTCGCTCTCGCGGATGCGCGTGCGGGCCCGGGCCTCGGTCTCGGCGGGCGTCTTCACGCCCGCGGGGCTGCCCACGTAGCGCATGACCTCCGGGTCCAGGTCGAGCCGCACCAGGTCCGCCAGGTCGGTCGCGGCCAGCGGGCGCAGGCGGAGGCGCAGCGTCTCGAGCACGGGCGGCATGGCGCGGTCCATCTCATAGCACATCCGCGCGAAGCGACGGAGGCTCCTTGACTGCCCGGAGCCGCGCGGCTATTGTTCCTGCACTTGACCGCCCATGTGCACCGCCCCCATCGCCGTCGACCACTCGCAGCCCGGTAAGAAGGAGGACGTCATGGCCCGTGCCGTCACGCTGGGATTCGCTCTGCTGCTCGCGCTCGGCCTGCTCGCCCCCGCCGACCTCCAGGCCCAGACCAAGGACGACACGCTCGTCTACGCGCTGCAGAGCGACGTGCAGAACTGGGACCCCCCCAACTCGGTGCTCCGCGAGAGCATCATCCTCGGGTACAACGTCTTCGACCACCTCGCCGCGCGGGACCTCAAGACCGGCAAGGTCGGCCCGAGCCTCGCCCTGTCGTGGAAGAACCTCGACGACACCACGTGGGAGGTGAAGCTCCGCCCCAACGTGAAGTTCCACGACGGCACCCCGTTCGGGGCGAAGGACGTCAAGGCCACCTTCGAGCGCGTGCTGAACCCGGAGAACAAGCTCACCGCGCGCGGCAACCACGCCAAGATCAAGAGCGTGGAGGTGGTGGACGACCTCACGGTCCGGTTCAAGACGGACGGCCCCTACCCGCTGTTCGTGGAGCGGCTCACCGCGCAGGTGATGCAGTCCGAGAAGGTGATCCGGGAGAAGGGCCACGAGTGGATGCAGGAGAACCCGATCGGCACCGGGCCCTACAAGCTGGTCAAGTGGATGAAGAAGCAGGAGCACCTGCTCCAGCGCAACGACGACTACTGGGGGCCGAAGCCGGCCTTCAAGTACGTCCGGATCCGGATCATCCCCGAGCAGGCGACCCAGATCGCGGAACTGGTGTCGGGCGGGGTGGACATCATCAAGGCGGTGCCGCCGGACCAGATGGACGTGATCAACAAGTCGGGCCAGGCGCGCACGGTGACCTCTCCGATCCTGCGCACCGCGTTCATCCAGCTCGACCAGGCCGGCCGGTCGGGCCCGAACCCGATGACGGACAAGCGGGTGCGGCAGGCGGTGAACTACGCCACCGACATCGACGGGATCATCAAGCACGTGCTCAACGGCCTGGCCGACCGCACCGCCACCACCGTGAACCCGATGGCCTTCGGCTACGACCCGGGCGTCAAGCCCTACAAGCAGGATCTGGCGCAGGCCAAGAAGCTGCTCGCCGAGGCCGGGTATCCGAACGGGCTCGAGGTCGGGTTCATGCGGACCCAGCCGATCGTGGAGCCGGGGCTGATCCAGACCTCCGACGCCATCGTGGCCGACCTCGCCAAGGCCGGCATCCGCGTCAAGGCGCGCATGGTCGGCGAGAGCGGCCCCTTCACCAACCTGGTGCGTGACAGCAAGCCCGACCCGATGTTCGAGTGGTCGTGGGGCTATTACTCGATCTTCGACGCGGACGCGATCTTCTACGACGTGATGACGTGCAACCAGCCGTACAGCTACTACTGCAACAAGGCCTTCGACGACCTCGTGTTCCAGGGCCGCTCGACCCTCGACACAAAGAAGCGCGCCGAGATCTACGCCAAGGCGCAGCGGATGATCCACGACGACGCGGCTTACCTCTTCAAGTGGGGGCTGCGCGGAGTGTGGGGCGTCAGCAACCGCGTCGACTACGAGGCCCCGCGCGACGAGGTCGATCGGATGTGGGTCGTGACTCCGCGGAAGAAGTAGGGTTTTCGGGCCCGTCCCGGTCCCCCCCCTCACCCTGCCCTCTCCCCGTTGGGGAGAGGGCAGGGTGAGGGGGGCCGGGACGGGCTCGCGCCGTCATGCGACACTACATCGCCCGTCAGCTCGTCCAGTTCGTGGTGGTGATCCTCGGTATCTCGATCCTCGCCTTCGCGATCCTGCACGTGCTCGGCGATCCGGTGCTCCTCCTGCTCCCGCAGAACGCGGGCAAGGAGGAGTTCGAGCGCTACCGTCACCTGCTCGGGCTCGACCGGCCGCTCTACGTCCAGTACGGGAAGTTCCTGTCGAAGGCCGTCGTGGGTGACTTCGGCAAGTCGTGGTACGCCGACACGCCCGCCTTCCGGCTGGTCCTCGAGCGGATGCCCCCGACGATCTACCTGACCTTCGCGGGGCTGTTCGTGGCGCTCCTGATCTCCCTGCCCCTCGGGATCCTCGCCGCGCTCAAGCGCCATTCGTGGGTGGACAACCTGTGCACGACGATCGCGGTGGCCGGCCAGGCCGTCCCCTTGTTCTGGCTCGGCATCATGATGATCATCGTGTTCTCGGTGCGGCTCAGGCTACTGCCCGCCTCCGGCTACGACTCCTGGGAGAATTTCCTCATGCCGTCCTTCTGCCTGGGGGCGGCGCTGGCTCCGCTCACGATGCGCCTGGTTCGCTCCGGGGTGATCGAGGTCATGAACATGGACTTCATCAAGACCGCGCGGGCCAAGGGGGTGGCCGAGTCGATGGTGGTGATCAAGCACGCGTTCCGGAACGCGTGCATCCCGGTCATCACCGTGATCGGGCTGCAGTTCGGCCAGCTCCTGGGGGGCGCCATCATCACCGAGACCGTCTTCGCGTGGCCCGGGGTGGCGACGCTCACGGTGGAATCGATCCGCAACCAGGACTTCCCGGTGGTCCAGTGCGCGGTGATCCTGCTCGCGCTGGTCATCGTCTCCTTGAACCTCATCGTGGACCTCACCGTGGCGTTCATCGACCCGCGGATCCGGACCGGCTCGTGACCTCGCTGAGCGAGGGCAAGGTCGATCTGGTCGCCCTCGGCGAAGCGGCCGCGGCCCCCGCGCGGGAGCACGCGGGCCTGCGACGCCTCGGGCGGGTTCGCTGGGGCCTCGCCGCGGCGGTCGTCCTGCTCCTGATCGTCGCCAGCGCGATCTTCGCTCCCTTGATCGCGCCCCACGATCCGCTCGCCGTCAACATCCGCCACCGCCTCGGACCGCCCGTCTGGATGGAGGGCGGCGTCCGCGAGCACCTCCTCGGCACGGACCAGGTCGGGCGCGACCTCCTCGCCCGCATGATCTACGGAGGCCGAGTCTCGCTGGTGGTGGGGGTCTGCTCGGTCCTGATGTCGGCCAGCATCGGGGTGCTCCTGGGACTGAGCGCCGGCTACTTCGGGGGAAGTCCCGACTGGTCGATCATGACGCTGGTCAACGTGATGCTGACCTTCCCGTTCGTGCTGCTGGCCCTCGCGGTCATCGCGGTGCTCGGCCCGAGCCTGGTCAACATGATCTTCGTGCTCGGCATCGCGGGGTGGCCGATCTACGCCCGCGTGGTGCGAGCGGAGGCGATGGCCATCCGCGAGCGCGAGTTCGTGCTGGCCGGCCGGGCGCTCGGCATGAGCCACCTGCGCATCATCTTCCGGCAGATCCTCCCGAACCTCACCTCCGCGATCGTGGTGATCGCGACCCTGCAGGTCGCCCAGGTGATCATCGCCGAATCGTTCCTCTCGTTCCTCGGCCTGGGCATCCAGCCGCCGACCCCCGCGTGGGGCAACATGCTCGGCGAGGGGCGCCTCTACATGCTCAACTCGTGGTGGATCGCCACCTTCCCCGGCCTCGCCATCTTCGTCACCACCCTGATGATCAACCTGATGGGCAACGCGTTGCGGGACTGGCTCGATCCCCACATGAAGCTATGACGCGCGGTTCGGACGGCCGTGGCGGGGGGGCGCGGGGGCGCGGCGCCCGGCCGCCGCGTCCTTGTTCGATGCCCCACTCACCGGCCGCGGCGGCCGGGCGCCGCGCCCCCGCGCCCCCCCGCCACGGCCGCCCCAATCACGCCCTCGGCGAAAAAACAGAAACCCAACCGCATCGAATCGAAGCCGGGATGAAGGCGGGAGACAGGCGTCGTTCGTCGCTGACTGCAGGAGCACCAAGCAGCACGGGCTGGAGACTAGAAATGACGAGGCCGGGCGCGGGGGGCGAGCGCCGGCGGGGGCGGGGCGCCCGGTGGCCGTGCCCGGTGAGTGGGGCATCGAACAAGGGCGCGGCTGCCCGGCGCGCCGCCGCCCCCGGCGCCACCCCCGCCCCGGCCTCCTCCCTACTTGTAGCCGGAGCCCGCCTTCTTGTACTCCTCGCGCGGCGGCGAAAAGATGTCCAGCACGACCGCCCGCTTGTCGGTGGCCCGCCCCCCGTGGGGCACGTGCGGCGGCGTCTGCCAGAAGTCGCCCGCCTTGACGTGATGCTCGACACCGTCCTGGATGCGGATCCACTCCCCCTCGAGGCAGACGCCCCACTGCTCGTTGGCGTGGGAGTGCACCGGGGACACCGAGCCGGGCTGGATCTCGACCACCGAGAGCATCAGGTGCTCGCCGGGGAACACGCGGGCGCTCAGTCCCTCCGCGAGCTGCCGCGGAATGCCGCCCACCTTCAGGTTGTGAAAGCACGTAGCCGTCGCATCCGCCATGAGAGGCTCCTTTCCTCCGGGATTCTACCGCGCCGGTGGCCCGCGGACCGGGGGAGTGCGGGGGCCGTTCCTGGGCCCCGCAGCTGAAGGGCTCGAGGAAGGAGACGGTCGACCGCCGATGAGACTCTTCCTCGCGATGCTGTCGCACGAGACCAACACCTTCTCCAACGTGCCCACCGACCGTGGCCAGTTCGAAGCGCGCGATCTCCGCTACGGCGGCGAGATCGTGGAAACCTACCGCGGCACCGGCACCTGCCTCGGCGGCATGATCCAGGCCGCGGAGCGCCTCGGCGCGACCCTCATCCCCTCGGTGGCCGCCTCGGCTTCCCCGGCGGGGCGGGTCACGCGCGACATCTACGAGCACGTCAAGCAGCGCATGCTCGCGGACCTCAAGTCCGCCGGCCGGCTCGACGGGGTGCTGCTCGATCTGCACGGGGCGATGGTGCCGGAGGGCATCGACGACGGCGAGGGAGACGTGATCCGCGCGGTGCGCGAGGTGGTGGGCCCCCACGTGCCGATCGCGGTGACCCTCGACTTCCACGGCAACCTCGGCCGCGACATGATCGCCCACGCGGACCTGTTGCACGGCTACAAGACCTACCCGCACGTGGACATGGCAGAGCGCGGGGTGGAGGCGGCGGAGCGGCTCGCCCAGGTGATCGAGCGGCGCATCAAGCCCACCGCGGCGTGGCGCAAGCCGCCGCTGCTGCCACCCCTCGGCAACCAGGGCACCGCGCGCGGGCCCATGCGCCGGCTCTACGACCTGGCCGACCGCATGGAGGAGGACCCGAAGGTCCTCTCGGTCTCGCTCTTCGCGGGCTTCCCCTACGCGGACATCCCCGACGCGGGCCTCGGCATCTACGTGGTCACCGACGACGACCAGCCGCTGGCCGAGCGGCTCGCCACCGAGCTGAACCGGGTGGCCTGGGAGCACCGGCACGAGTTCGTGCACGCCGCACTCCCGGTGAAGGACGCGGTGGCGAAGGCCCTCGCCGCGGAGGGGCGGCCCATCCTGCTGGCCGACATGGCCGACAACACCGGCGGCGGCGCCGCGGGCGACGGCACCGAGATCCTGCGGGAGCTGGTGCGAGTGGGCGCGCGCGGCGCCACCGTGGCGTGCATCTGGGACGCGGCCGCGGTGCAATTGTGCGCGAAGGCGGGCGTGGGCGCGCGCGTCACCCTCGCGATCGGCGGCAAGGTGGACGACCGGCACGGGGCTCCCCTCACCGTCACCGGCACCGTGCGCACGCTCTCCGACGGGCGCTTCGTGCACCGCGGGCCGATGATGACCGGATTGCCCGGCCGGCTCGGGCCCACCGCGGTGCTCGACGTCGCGGACGTGAAGGTGATACTGATCAGCCATCGGTGGCAGACGCTCGATCCGGAGATGATCCGGTTCGTCGGCATCGACCCCGTCGAGGAGAAGATCCTGGTCGTGAAATCGACCATCCACTACCGCGCGGCGTTCGAGCCCATCGCCAGGGAGATCATCGAGGTCGACGCGCCGGGGCTGTCCTCCTCCAACCTGGCCCGCTTCGACTTCCGGCGCATCCGGCGCCCCATCTTCCCGCTCGACCCCGATCTCGTGTACGAGGCGGAGTAGAAGGAGAGGGCCCAGCATGTCCTTCACCGGGTTCACCCCGTCCGACTTCAAGGTGTTCGACATCCCGGGCTTCAAGCCCCGGATGGAGGCGATCAAGACCCGCATCCGGCCCAAGCTGGAGGCGGTCGGCCGCGAGCTCCTCCCGGACGTGACCCGCGTGGGCGGCGGCCCCGCCTTCGTGCACGTGGCCAAGCACGCGCGCCGGACCGTGAACCCGCCCGACGACACCTGGGTCGCCTTCGCGCTCGACAAGCGCGGCTACAAGAAGCACTGCCACTTCAAGGTCGCGGTCTCGCGCAGCGGGGTGCGCTTCCTGTTCGAGGCGGGGCCGGACCACGCGAGCAAGAAGCGCTGGCTCGCGGCCTGGAAGCGCCACACCCGCCAGCTGGTGCCGGTGCTGCGGCGGGCCCGGGACCTCGGCTGGTTCAAGGACGAGCACGACGACAGCCCGTCGGCCATTCTCACCGACCTGCCCGCCGACGCGGTGGCGCGCCTGGGCGACGAGCTCCTCCGCACCCGCGAGGGCCAGTTCGTGCTCGGCCGCCGCGTGTCAGCGGACGAGGCGGTCAAGTGGAAGCCTCGCGAATACGCCCGCGCCGCGCGCGAGACGTTTCATTTGCTGGCGCCCCTGTATCGACTGAAGTGAGGCGTGTGATCGGCGGGCTACCGTTTACTTCTTCAAGGCTTTTCATCTGCGGGGGCCCAGAAATGGCCCCCGCACTCCCCCAGGCCGCCGACCACCGTTTACTGCTGGCCCCCGCATTTCCTCCGGCCGCGGACACTCGTGGGCGGCGTCGCGCGTGGCCTGGGCGACCGGTGGGTGGCCCATGACCGCGGCCGCGGTCTTCGACATGGATGGCGTCCTGATCGACAGCGGGGCGCACCATCGGCACGCGTGGCGGATGCTGCTGGACGAGATGGGGGCGGAGCCGGCGGATCCGGAGCACTGGCGGCTCACCATCGGGCGGCCGAGCGAGGAGGCGATTCCCCTGCTGCTGGGACGGCGGGTCAGCGACGCGGAGGCGCGGCGGCTGGCCCGTCGCAAGCGCGACTTCTACCAGGCGCGCGCGCAGAAGGGACTCGATCCGGTGCTCGGGGTGCGCGAGTTCCTCGAGTCCCTGGAGGAGCTCGGGGTGCCGTGCGCGGTCGGCACCTCCGCCTCGCGCTGGGACGCGGAGCGCCTCCTCGACGACCTGGGCCTCCTCCGCTTCTTCGACGTGATGGTCACCGCCGACGACGTCATGCTGGGCAAGCCCGATCCCGAGGTGTGGGTGCAGGTCGCGCGCCGGCTCCGGGTGCCCGTCGCGCGCTGTGTGGTCTTCGAGGACGCCCCGGTCGGCATCCAGGCCGCCCGCGCCGCGGGCATGCGCGCGATCGGCGTCACCACCGCCCATCGCGACGACGAGCTGATCGCGGCGGGGGCCTCGCTCACCATCCCGGACTTCCGAGGGCTCGAGTGGAGCCGGATCGCGCCCCGGTAAGCACGCCCGCCTTCTGGGACGCGCTCTACGCGGCGGGCCAGGACGGCTGGGACCTCGGCGAGCCCGCCCCCGCGCTGGCCGACTGGCTCGAGGGTGGGGGCCGGTTTCCGGCCCCGGGGGATGGCGGACAGCCGTCCAGCTCTTCCCGGCTCTTCACCAGCGGGGGCCCGGAAATGGCCCCCGCACTCCCCCCGCCGCGGACAACCGCCTTTCCCGTTCCCTCCCCGCCGCCGGTCGACTCGGCACGCGTGGCGGTACCGGGGGCGGGGCGGGGGCACGATGCGCGGCTGCTGGCGCGCCAGGGCTATCGCGTCACCGCCTTCGACTTCGCGGAGCCCGCGGTGGCCGAGGCGCGGCGGCTCGCCGCCGCGGAGGGCGTCGACCTCGTCGTCGAGGCGCGCGACGTCTTCACCCTGCCCCGCGATCACGCGGGCGCCTTCGACGGGGTCTGGGAGTACACGTGCTTCTGCGCCATCGACCCGGCCCGGCGCGACGAGTACGCGCGCGTGCTCCACGCCATCCTGCGGCCGGGCGGGATCCTGCTCGCCTGCTTCTTTCCCCTGCGCGAGGGCGGCGACGGGCCGCCCTTCCCCGTCTCACGCGGCGACATCGAGCGGGCCCTGGCCGGCCGCTTCACGGTGCTGGAGGCGGGGCCGCCGCCCCGCTCGGCGGAGCGCCGGCGCGGGCTCGAGTGGCTGGTGCGGGCGCGGCGAGAGCCGTCCGACCCCGGGACGCGACCCGATCGTTGACCCGCCGCCGCGGGCCGTGCTACGGTTGGCCACTTTTCTCGCCCCGCGCCGTCGGGGCCACCCCGGCACGAGCACCCTCACGAGGAGGCAGACGATGAAGTCTCCGCGCATGCACTCGGTCCTGGCCGCGCTCGGCGCTCTCGCGCTGCTCGTCGCGTCGGCCGTCCCGGCCGCCGCCCAGGCCCAGACCATCAAGATCGGCACGCTCTACGATCACTCGGGGCCCTTCTCCGCCGCCGGCTCGCTGAACTGCTGGCGCGGGGCCAAGATGGTCATCGACTACGTGAACGAGAAGGGCGGCGTGCTGGGCAAGTACAAGATCGTGCAGGTGGATGGCGACAGCCAGTCCAAGGCCGACGTGGCCATCAACGAGGCGGAGCGGCTGCTGAACGTCGAGAAGGTCGACATCCTGGCCGGCATCTACTCGAGCGCCCACGCGGTGCCGATCGCGGAGCGGGTCGACAAGCAGAAGAAGTTCCTGTGGATCACCACCGCCATCGCGGACGCGGTGGTCAAGGACCGCAACCTCCAGTACACCTTCCGGCCGCAGGCCAACGGCAGCCTCTTCGGCACCGGGACGGTGGACTACATCGCCCACTACGCGCAGGACAAGCTGAAGAAGCCGGTCAAGGACCTCCGCGTCGCCATCATCCACGAGGACGGCCCCTACGGGGTCGGCGTCGCCGCGTCCAACGAGTCGGAGGCCAAGAAGGTCGGCATGCAGGTGGTGCTGAAGGAAGGCTACTCGGTCCAGGCCGCCGACCTCTCCTCGCTGGTGACCAAGCTGCGCGCCGCGCGGCCCGACGTGCTGTTCCACACCGGCTACAACCCCGACATCAACCTCTTCCTGAACCAGGCCCGCGAGCAGGGGCTGCGGGTGAAGGTCTACGTGGGCCACGGCGCCGGGCACAGCCAGCTCGCCAAGCTGAAGGAGGCGTTCGGCAAGGATGCGGAAGGCTTCCACACCTCCGACCCGCCCGCCTCGCAGCTCATCGACCCCGCGAAGCTCAAGCCGGGCGTGGCGGCCATGACCCAGGAGATGGTGAAGCGCTACAAGGCCTACGAGCCCGACATCCCGGTGAACAACATCGCCCCGCACGTCTCGATGGGCTTCAACAACATGTGGGTCCTGCTCAACGACGTGCTGCCGCGCGCGATCCAGAAGCACGGCGGCTGGACTCCGGAGGCGCTCGCGGCCGCCGCGCGCGAGACCGACATCCCGGAGGGCGGCACCATGCAGGGCTACGGGGTGAAGTTCGCCGGCGAGGGCAACCCGATGCGGGGGCAGAACGAGCGCGCGATCGCCGCGGTCTACCAGGTGGTGGACGGCCAGTTCCGCCACGTGTGGCCGCCGGTCATCGCCACGCCGAATCCGCCCGTCCTCCTGCCCGCCGGCTCGCCCTGGGCGGCCCGCTGAGCTAGCGCGCCGATCGCGGGGCGGAGGCCGCCGCGCCTCCGCCCCGCCTGCTCTCCGTGCTCACGGTCGACCGGCTCACCAAGCAGTTCGGCGGATTCACCGCGCTGAACGGAGTCGCCTTCGAGGTCAAGGAAGGCGAGATCCTGGGCCTGATCGGCCCCAACGGCTCCGGCAAGACGACCTGCTTCAACTGCATCTCGGGCGCGCTCGCGCCCAGCGCGGGCTCGATCCGCTTCAAGGGCGACGAGATCGGCGGTCTCACCCCCGACGCCATTTGCCACCGGGGGCTCGCGCGCACCTTCCAGATCCCGCGTCCGTTCCGCAAGCTGACGATCCTGGAGAACGTCGCGGTGGCCGCCCACTTCGGGGCGGCCCAGCGCAGCACCGAGGAGGAGGCGCGGCGGCGCGCGGCGGAGGTGCTGACCCTGGTCGGCCTGCCCACCGACCCCGAGGCCTCGACGGCCCTGCTCGGCGCGGGCGGCCTCAAGAAGCTCGAGCTGGCCCGCGCGCTCGCGACCCGCCCCACCCTGCTGCTGGCCGACGAGAGCCTGGGCGGGCTCGACCCCGCCGAGATGCACGACGCGGCCGAGATGCTCCGGCGCATCCGCGGCGAGCTGGGCGTCACCATCGTGTGGGTGGAGCACATCATGGCCACCCTCTTGCGAGTGGTCGACCGCCTGGTGGTACTGGATCACGGCGACAAGATCGCGGAGGGTAACCCCCGCGAGGTCGCGGAGAACCCGCAGGTGATCGAGGCCTACCTCGGCGAGAAGGTGGTGCTCGGATGACGCGGAGGTCGCGGTGCTCGAGCTGAGCGGGGTCACCGCGGGCTACGGGGCCTTCACCGCCCTCTGGGACGTGAGCCTCCGCGTGGCCACCGGCGAGGCGGTCGCGGTGGTGGGCCCCAACGGCGCGGGCAAGACCACGCTGCTGCGCGCGATCTCCGGGCTGATCGCGCCCCGCGGGGGCCGCGTCATCTTCGAGGGCACCGAGCTGGCCGGGCGGCCCCCGTACGAAGTCGTGGCCCACGGCATCGCCCACGTGCCGGAGGGCCGCCGCCTCTTCCCCCAGCTCACGGTGGCCGAGAACCTCAAGATGGGCGCGTACCTCCCCACCGCGCGCGCCCACTTCCGCGAGAGCCTGGCGCGAGTCTACGCGCTCTTCCCGGTGCTGGCCGAGCGGCAGGCCCAGCGCGCGGGCAGCCTCTCGGGAGGCGAGCAGCAGATGCTCGCGGTGGGCCGGGCCCTCATGTCCCGGCCCAAGCTGATCCTCTTCGACGAGCCGTCGATGGGGCTGGCTCCGGTGATGGTGCTGCGCCTCTTCGACCTGATCCGCCGGGTGCGCGAGGAGGGCTACACGATCCTGGTCGTCGAGCAGAACGTGCGCCAGGTCCTGAAGCTTGTCGACCGCGCATACCTTCTGGAAGTCGGCCGGATCAAGATCGAGGGGCGCGCGGCCGACCTCGCCGAGCAGGACTTCGTGCGCCAGGCCTACGTGGGGCTCTGAGCGTGCTCGATCCGATCTTCCTCCTGGAGGCGGTGATCAACGGCGTCCTGCTCGGCGGGGTGCTGGCCCTGCTCGCCCTCGGCCTCAACCTCATCTTCGGCGTCATCGACATCGTCTGGATCGCCTACGTGGATCTGGTCGCGCTCTGCATGTACGCGGTCTACTTCCTGGTCACGTGGGGCTGGCCGCTCTGGCTCGCGGGCCTCGGAGCGATCGTGGTCGGGGCGGTGCTGGGCGCGCTCGTGCACCTGCTGATCATCACCCCGATCCTCGCGAGCCCGCCGATCAACCAGCTCCTCGCCACCGGCGGCCTCCTGTTCTTCATCCAGTCCGCGGCCACCCTGCTGTGGAGCACGGACCACCGGTCGATCCGGGTCAACATGCCCACCATCGAGATCGGCGGCATCTTCGTCTCGTTCACCCGGCTGCTCGCCTTCGCGCTCGCGATCCTGGCCATGGTGGCGCTCTACTTCTTCCTCACCCGCACCTACACCGGCACCGCGATCCGCGCGGTGAGCCAGGACCGCGAGGCCATCGCGCTGATGGGCGCGCGCCCGCAGCGCCTCTACCTGGTGACCTCCGCGGTGGGCGGGGCGATGGCCGGCGTGGCGGGCGCGCTCCTGATCATCCAGTACGCGGTCCACCCGTACTTCGGGGGCGCCTTCGGGCCGCTCACGTTCATGATCTGCGTGCTGGGCGGCCTCGGGAACATGGTGGGCGCCTTCTTCGCCGCCTTCATCATGGCCCAGGTCATCTCGGTGGGCGGGGTCATCGTGTCCACCGAGATGGGCTACGTGATCGCGTTCGTGATCTTCATCGTGCTCATGTTCGTGCGGCCGGGCGGGATCTTCGCGAGGCGAGCTTGACGCCGCTCCGCGTCCTCGCCGTCCTCGCGCTGGTCGCCCTCGCCCTGGTCCCGGTCCTTCCCCTGGGTCCGGCCCAGGAGTACATCTGGCACGTCATCATCCAGATCTTCCTGTGGTCGTTCGTGGGCAACGCGTGGTCGCTGATGGGCCGCTTCGGGCTGGTCTCCCTCGGCCACGGCGCGTTCCTCGGCGTCGGGGCCTACGCCACCGTGCTCCTGTGGAACGCCTTCGGCCTCACCCCCTGGATCGGCGCGCCGCTCGCGGTGGCGCTGACGGTGGTCCTGGCCCTCGTGGTCGCCTACCCCTGCTCGCGCTTCCAGGTGGTCGGTCACTACTTCGGGCTCGTCACCCTCGCCGTCGGCGAGGTGATCCGGCTCCTGATCGTGGCCGAGCGCGACTGGACCGGCGGCTCGCTCGGCGTCACGCTGAAGACCTCGGGCACCGCCTCCGGAGCGGTGAGCCTGCAGTTCGCGGACAAGCGCGTCTTCTACTACGTAGGGCTCGCGGCGTGGCTCTTCGGACTCTGGGTGTGGTGGCGGGTGGACCACAGCATGGCCCGCTCCGCCATGGAGGCCATCGGCGAGGACGAGACCGCGGCGGCCTCGGTGGGCATCCGGGTGGCCCGCTTCAAGATGGGGATCACCGCGCTCTCCGCCGCGCTCACCGCCCTCGGAGGCGCCCTGCTCGCCCTCTACCTGGCCTACGCCAATCCCGACACCATGTCCGGCATCGGGGTCTCGCTGCGGATCGTGTTCGCGGTGGTGCTGGGTGGCATGTACGCCCTCCTCGGCCCGTTCGTGGGCACCGCCCTGACCATCGCGCTCAGCGAGTACCTGCGCATCTACTTCGGGATCAAGCTGATCGGGATCGCGGAGACCATCTACGGCCTGCTCCTCATCGTGTTCATCATCTTCCTCCCCGCCGGCATCTACGGCAGCGTCGCCCAGGCCCTGCGGCGCCGCGTGAGCCGGCCTTCCGGCCGCGTGCCGGCTCGGGCATAGTGGACGGCGGACCGCCCCGATGCCGACCGCCCAGATGTCGAGCGTAGATCACGCCCCGCGCCCGCCCCTGACGCGCCTCCTCGCGCTCGCCGGCGGTCTGCTCGCGCTCGCCGTCGCGGGCTGCGGCACCACCGACACCGGCATCGGGCTGCGGGGGCAGAGCGCCAAGCAGCTCGAGGAGGACCGGGCCCGCTGCGTGCCCTTCGTCCAGGCCCACACCGACGCGGGAGCGGACCTGGCCGAGGCCGCCTGTCTCGCCGCGCGCGGCTACCAGGTGCCGCTGGTCCTGTCCCAGGGGCCGGCCCGCATCGGCTTCCTCGACGTCCTGGGCCGCGGCGACGCGAGCGCGATGGTGGCCGACTTTCAGGCCTGCCAGGTGGAGGGACTCCGGACCCCGATGCCGGTGATCAAGGACACCGACACCTCCGGCATCTTCTCCAACTTCTTCTCCAAGGTCTTCCCGCGCGGGATGATCTCGCACCCGCCCACCCCCGACGACTGGGCGCTCAAGTCGTTCGCGACGTGCCTGAGCCGCAAGAGCTACGCGGTCTCCAACGTCACGCGCTACGAGTGAGGCTCGGCGTCCTTCCTGCGCGGGGATCCCGCCGGGCCCTGGGCGTCCTCGGGCTCGAGCGGGCGCGCCACCAGCGGATGAGGTCGGGATGCGACCGTGCCGCCGCTGCCATACGGACGGGTGATGATCTCGAGGAGATGCCCGTTCGGGTCCTCGAAGTAGACCCCGCGCCCGTCGTCCCAGGCGTTGATCTGACCGCGCTGCTCCCGGCCGGGATCGGCCCAGAACGGCAGCCGTCGCTGGCGAATCCGCTCGAAGATCTCGTCGAATTCGACCTCACTCACGAGAAAGGCATAGTGCTGCGAGACGATCTCGCCGTGCCCCCCGCGGTGGTCCTTGACATCCATGTAGTCCAGCGAGGTATCGCCGACTCGCACCACCCGCGAATGGGCCGAGCACCACCGCCGGGGCGAGGCCGAGGACGGTGGTCAAGAAATTCGCCGAGGCGTCCCGGTCGCGGGCCGCGAGGATCGTGTGGTTCAGACGCACCGTCATGGTCGTGCTCTCCTTGCCTTTGTGAAGAACGGCAAACGCTGTGCCATGCCGGGCTCCCGGCATGCGAGCCCTCTCATCCCCGCCGTGGCTCGTCGATGAGCGATCGTCCGACGAGCCGGTCGCGCGTCTCTTCCCGGTAAATCTTTCAACCACGAGAGGCGCCACCAGGCCGGGCGCCCTCAGACGCCAGCGTGCTGCTGGTCAAGGCGCTCGGCGGCGGCTGGACCGCCGGGGACCTGCCCGAGAACTCCCGCGGCAGCACCTCGCGGAGCTTCCGGATGTGGTCCGCGGTGGGCCGGTGGCTCTCCTTCAGCGAGACCAGGATGTCGGCGTCCGAGGTCCCCGATCACGTCCGAGGAGCTGTGGATCCAGTTGATGGTGCTGTAGGGCAGGCCGATGTTGTCGAGGATCACGTCGAGCTCCGAGGCCGGGATCTCGCGCCGGATCGCGGCCTCCACCAGGTCCGCGATGCGCGCCGTCTCCTCGATGCGGGTGCCGGTCTTGGCCCGCATGTGCAGGCTGATCTGGCCGCTGTCGGTGTCCGGGAAGAAGTTCCGCCCCAGGTGCGGCGCGAGCAGGAACGCGAGCAGGCAGACGCCGAGGAAGATCGGGATGAAGAGCCGGCGGTGCTCCACCAGGCTCGCGAGCAGGTCGCGATAGCCGCCGCGGACCTGCTCGAAGCCCCGCTCGAACGCGCGCTGCGCCCGGACCAGCGGATTGCGGCTCGGAGCCACGCCCTCGCGGGCCGGCTTCAGCAGGTACATGGCGAGCGTCGGCACCAGGGTGCGGGACAGCACGTAGGAGGCGAGCATCGGGAAGATGACCGACTCCGCGAGCGGCACGAACAGGTAGCGGGGCACCCCGCCCAGGAAGAACATGGGCAGGAACACGATGCAGATGCAGAGGGTCGACACCATCGCGGGCACCGCGATCTCGGCCGCGCCGGACAGGATCGCCCCCCGGTCGTCGTGGCCGTTCTCGCGGTGGCGCTCGATGTTCTCGATGGTGACGGTGGCGTCGTCCACCAGGATGCCGACCGCGAGGGCGAGGCCGCCCAGGGTCATGATGTTGATGGTCTCCCCCAGCATGCTCAGCGCGATCACCGACGACAGGATCGACAGCGGGATCGACACCGCGATGATGAGGGTGCTCCGCCAGCTCCCCAGGAAGACCAGGATCATGACCGCGGTGAGGCACGCCGCGATGATCGCCTCCCGGATCACTCCGCTGACCGCGGCCCGCACGAAGATCGACTGGTCGGCGAGGGGCTGGATCTTGAGCGCGGGGGGCAGGGTCGGGGTCACCCGCGGCAGGAGGTCGCGGATGCCCTTCACCACGTCGAGGGTGGAGGCGGAGCCGGTCTTGAGGATGGTGACCAGGGTGCCCCGCCGGCCGTCCTGGCGGACCACGTTGGTCTGGGGCGAGAAGCCGTCCCGCACGTGGGCGACGTCTCTGATGTACACCGTTGCGTTCTGCACCACCTTGATCGGCAGGTCGTTGAGCTCCGGCACCGTGCGCGGGCTCGCGTTCATGGCCACGTCGTACTCGAACTCGCCGATCTTGGCCGTCCCCGACGGCAGCACGATGTTCTGCTGCCCGAGGGTGTTCACGACGTCGATCGGGGCCAGGCCCTTCGACTGGAGCAGGCGCGGATCCAGGTCCACCATCACCTGCCGCTGCTTGCCCCCGTAGGGATACGGGATCGACGCCCCCGGCACCGTGACCAGCTGGGTGCGGAGGAAGTTGAGCCCCACGTCGTTGAGCTCGGCCTCCGACATGCCGGAGAGCGCGAGCTGGAGGATCGGCACCGTGGAGGCGCTGTAGTTGATGACGAGCGGGGGCAGCACCCCGGGCGGCAGCTGGCGCAGCGCGGTCTGCGAGATCGCGGTCACCTGGGCGTTGGCGGTGTCGAGGCTCGCGTTGGGCTGGAGATAGATGCGGATGATGGACTGGCCGCTCACGGTGGTCGACTCGATGTGCTCGATGTTGTCCACCGTGGTGGTGAGCACCCGCTCGTAGCCGGTGGTGATCCGCCCCTCCATCTCCTCCGGATTCAGACCGGTGAACTGCCAGGCCACCGCGATCACCGGGATGTTGATGCTGGGGAAGATGTCGGTGGGGGTGCGCAGGATCACCACCGGGCTCAGGATGAGGATCAGGAGCGCGAGAACGATGAACGTGTAGGGCCGCTCCAGCGCGACGCGAACGATCCACATGGCGGGGTCTCAGGCGCCGCTGCCGCCGACGCAGCGGTCGTCGGAGGTGTAGGACCCGCCCACCCCGCGGCACGACTCGCGGCCGTTGTACGGGGTCGTCGACAGGCCACAGCCCCCGACGGCGCGATCGGAACGCCGCCACCGGCACGCTCATGAGCTGAGCGGGTGCGGGCGGCCGGCGGTCGCCTCGTCTCCTCCGATCGTCCATCTCGCTGGTGTCACGAGCGCAGTCGGAGACGACCACTCTTCCGCAAGATCGTGATACGCGGCGGAACCGGCACCCCGGGTCGGCTCGTCACACGAGTGCACCGAGGAGGTGCACGCCATGAATCGCCGGACGCCACTGTTCATCACCGCGTCGCTGCTGGCCGCAACGCTCGCGATCGTGCTGCCCGACTTCGATCTCGAATCCGTCCTCGCGCCGCCGGCCAAGGCCGCGACGCCGCGGGAAGGCCGCGAGCCGGCCCGGCCCGCGGACACGTCGGAGAGCCGGTCGTGAGCGGCCGGCTGGTCGCGACCGCGCTGCTCTCGCTGGGGCTCCTGACCGCCTGTGCCACGCCGTCCCGTACCGCGATCCGCTACGCGAGGCCGGGCACGGAGGCCTCCACGCGCCAGCAGGACGAAATCGCGTGCCTGCGCACCGCGAGCCAGGTCGACGACGAGGGCTACCTGCTGCTGCCCTTCCAGATCGACCGGGCCGCGTTCGACCGCTGCATGAAGGACCGCGGCTACACCGCGACCGCCGGCGGCGCGGGCCCCGCGAGCCGCTAGGAGGGACCGCCATGATCAAGCAGACGCTCTGGGGGACCTATCTGGTGGCCGCGATGGCGACCACGCCGTTCTCCGGCCACGCGGAGCCCGTCGACGGCCCCCTGCTCCGCCTCCGCTGGGAGGCGGAGGCGGCCCGCGAGGGGCTCCAGGTGGTGTGCGGCGAGGTCCGGAACGACGGCACCCGCGCCGCCCAGCACGTCCGGCTCCTGGTGGAGCAGCTCGACGGCGGGGGCCGGGTCATGGCCAGCCGCGAGCTCGAGGTGCTGGGCGAGGTGCCCGCCGCCGGCCGCGCCTAGTTCTGCGTGCCGGAGCCGGCGGGGGCCGCGACCTATCGGCTGAGCGTGATGCGCGCGGAGACGATGTCGACCCGCGGCGACTAGACGCGCCGCGGGTCTCGACCGCGTGTGGGACTACCGGACGATGGCCTCGCCGCGGGCGACGGGCTGATCGCTCTTCTCGAAGTCGAATCCGATGTTGCCGCCCCCGCTGGCCGGGTCGTTGGCCACGCCGTACAGCTCGTCGGAGCTGCGACGCTCGAGCGACGAGAACATCGGGAAGGCGCCCTTGTCCGCGTGAAGCACCAGGCGCCCCTTCTCCTCGGTCACGGTCCCGGACCAGGTGCCGGGCTTGGCGATGTTGTTCGCGGCTCCGGTCGGGGTGGCGGTGACCGTGAAGGTGTGATCGGGGCGGACCTGGAGCACCATCAGCCCCTCGATCGGATAGTAGAACTCGCCGAGGGCCCAGAACTTCCCGCTCCACGTCCCCACGAGGTGCTCGTCGAAGCTGGCCGGGACGACCTGGGCGCTGCGGGCCATCGGCCCGGCGCATCCGGCGATGAATGCGGTCAGCACGACCGCGAGCACGGCCGAAGCGAGCGTGCGCTGTCGCATGGTCTCTTTCCTCCCACGGTTGGGATGCTCCCCGTGGGCCGGGGGGTGCGGACACTCCTCGACACCGGCCTCGGACCGCGCGAAAATCGAGCTATCCAGATGGAAGCCATCCGAGAGGAGAGCGACCGAGCATGACCGAGGAGAGCGAGCTACGTACGTCACGACGCGCGGTGCTGTGGACGACGGTCGCCGCGCTGGCCGCAGTAGCGATTCCGCCCCGCGCCGGCGCGCAGACCAAGATCGCGCAGAAGCTGGTGCAGTATCAGCAGAAGCCGAAGGGCGCCCAGGAGTGCGACAACTGCCTGCACTTCGTGCCCCCCGACAGCTGCAAGATGGTCGAGGGAAAGATCAACCCGAAGGGCTGGTGCGCGCTGTACGCGCCGAAGCCCAAGTAGCCCCCGGGTCGCGCATCGAAAGGATCAGAAGCCGAGCGCGCTCAGCTCCGCGTGCCCGTCCGGACGACGGCCGAGCGGCCAGTGGAACTTGCGCTCGGCTTCCTGGATCGGGTGGTCGTTGATGCTGGCCAGTCGCCGCGCCATCAGGCCATCGGGGTCGAACTCCCAGTTCTCGTTGCCGTACGAGCGATACCACTGGCCGGAGTCGTCGTGCCACTCGTAGGCGAAGCGCACCGCGATCCGGTTGCCCTCGACCGCCCATAGCTCCTTGATCAGGCGGTAGTCGAGCTCCCGCGCCCACTTGCGGGTGAGGAAGGCCACGATCTCCCGGCGGCCGTTCACGAACTCGGCGCGGTTGCGCCAGCGCGACTCGACGGCGTAGCCGAGCGAGACCCGCTCCGGATCGCGCGAGTTCCAGGCGTCCTCGGCCAGGCGCACCTTCTGGGCCGCGGTCTCGCGCGTGAACGGGGGCAGCGGGGGGCGAGCGGTGCTCTGGGCGTCCGGGGTGGCGACGTTCACGTTGGCCATGGCTCGTCCTCTCTTCGCATGATGGGTGTGGTCCGTGCGGTGGGGCCCGCAGTACTGTGACGCCGCGATTGCCGCGCCGCGGGCCGGCGCGCGGCGATTCGAGCAAGAAAACGCACGGCCGGCTCTGGGCGGCCCGCCGAGCTCCTCGAGCAGCGCGGCGGCGGCCTGCAGATCGGCGGTGTCGAAGCCCTCGGTGAACCGGCATCGGACGGCCTCCAGGACCTGCCGGGCCTCTCTCCTCCGGCCCCGCCCCGCCCAGAAGCGGGCCAGGCTCGTCGCGGCGCGGAGAGCCCACGGGAGCGCGTGCTGGCGCGTGGCGCACTCGAGCGCGGCTCCGAAGCAGGCCTCGGCTCGCGCGTCGTCGCCGGGCTCTCCGCGCTGGAGCAGGAGGTCGCCCTTCCGCCGCAGCAGCTCCGGGATGATCCATCCCTCCTCGGCGCGCCGGGCGCGACCGATGGCCTCGTCGATCAGCGCGAGCCCCTCCGCGACCTCGCCGGTCTCGCCGAGCCCGCTGGCCAGCTCGCCCAGGAGCGAGGCGTGGTGCAGGTGGAACGCGGCCGGCGGCAGCTCCCCGAGCGCGGCGCGTAGCAGCGCCACGCCGGTCGCGGCGGCACCGCGGCGGAGGAGCGCCACCGCCTCGAAGCACCGGGCCCAGGTGGCCCACGCCGCGAGCGACTGAGCGGCCGCGAGCTCGTGGAACCGCGCCACGTAGCGATCGGCGGCCGCCGTGTCGCCGACGTGGAGCGCGATCGGACACGCGGTCAGCATCAGGGCGTAAAAGAGCGAGGCCCGGTGATCCCCCGCCCCGGCGTACTGCACCGCGCTCTCCGCGTCCTGCAACGCCTGGGCCGGATACCCCTCGAGCCACGCGATGCGTGCGCGCACCGACTGGGTCACCACCCGCTGGTCGAACTGATACCGGACGATGTGGGCGCGCCGGGCGCTCGCGAGGTCGACGCGGTCGAGCGCCTCCACGTGACGCCGGGCCCCCGCCTGATCACCCAGGACGTGCAGCATCAGCCCGACCATGCGGCGGCCGATCAGGGTGTCGACCGGATCGGCGGTGCCGGCGGCGGCGTCCACGAAGCGGCCCGCGACCGCGAGCGCCTCCCGGTAGGCGCCGGTGACCAGGCGGAACGCGTACTGCTCGTGCAGGACGCGCAGCCGGTACTCCGCATCGTCGAGCCGCTCCGCGAGCTCGAGGGCGCGCGCGAGCGCGGCGATCATCGCCGGGCTGCCGATCCGGGGAGTGTGCAGGAGCGCGCTGCCCAGGGCCAGGAAGAGCCGCATGTCGCGGCGCGGGTCGGGCGGCACGCCGGACCGCCGGGCGATCGCGTGCTCCACCCGGGCGCAGCATTCGGTCATGAGCGAGCGGTGCATCCAGAGCGGCACCGTGGCCGCGGTGAGCGCGACCCCGAGGGCGGCGTCGCCGCGCGGCGAGAAGGTCCAGTCGAGCGCCGCGCGCACGTCGTCGAGATGGCGGCCGTAGACTCCGAGCCACTCGTGGGTGGAGCGGCTCTCACGCTCCCTCTCCGCGCGCTCCAGGACCTCGCGACAGTACTCGGCGTGGCGGCGCGCGATCACCTCGGTCTCGCCGCGCGCCGCGAGCTTCTCCAGCGCGTAGGCGCGCGTCGTCTCGAGCAGGCGGCAGCGCGTGACCGCGCCGTCGCGCTCCGCGGAGATCAGCGACTTGGCCACCAGCGCGTCCACCGCGTCCATCACCTCGGGCCCGGCGAGCGCGCCGTTCGTCGCCACCACCCCCGCCGCCTCCAGGCTGAAGCTGCCCGGGAACACCGCCACCCGCTCCAGCACCGAGCGCTCGCCCGGGGGCAGCAGGTCGTAGCTCCAGTCGAGCGTGGCCCGCAGCGTCTGGTGGCGCGGCAGGGCGGCGGGACCCGGCAGCTCCAGCTTCTCGTCGAGATGTGCCGCGAGGGTCTCCACGCCCAGCGCGGCGGCGCGCGCGGCGGCCAGCTCGATGGCGAGCGGGATCCCGTCGAGCCGGCGGCAGACCGCGCCCGCCACCGCGGCGCGGGCCGGGTCGAGGGCGAAGCGCGGATCCATCGCCCGCGCCCGCGCCTCGAAGAGACGGACCGCGGCGGTCTCCCGCACCTCGTCCGCGGCGCGGCCCTCGTCCGGCGGGACCTCGAGCGGTGCGACCCGGTGGACCGACTCCCCGGGCGCGCGCAGCGGCTCGCGGCTCGTGGCCAGGACGCGCGCGTGCGGCGCGGCGCGCAGCAGCGCCTCCGCCATGCGTGCGGCGGCATCGATCACGTGCTCGCAGTTGTCCAGGACCAGCAGCAGGCGCTTGCCCGCGAGCGCGGCGGCCACCCGCTCGGGCGACTCCGCGCCCGCGGGCAGCATGAGCCCGAGCGCCAGCGCGACCGCCACCGGCACCAGCGCCGGATCGGCGAGCGGGGCCAGCTCCGCGAGCCACACCCCGTCCGGCTGCCCGGGCGCCGCGCGGCGGGCGGCCTCCAGCGCCAGGCGCGTCTTGCCGATGCCGCCGGGACCGATGAGCGATACCAGACGGTGCGCGCGCAGCCGCTCGCCGACCTCCTCGAGCGCGCGCTCGCGGCCGATCAGGGCGGAGGCTGCCGACGGCAGGTTGCCGGCCCGCGCCCGGTCGGACTCGACCGCGGCCTCCGGCCGCCCGGCGCGGGAGCGCAGGATCTCCTCGTGCAGCGTGGCCGTCTCCGGATCCGGCGACGCCCGGAGCTCGCGGCGCAGCACGTCGGCGCACGCCTGGTACTGGCGCAGGGCGGCCTCGCGGCGCCCGAGCCGGGCGTAGAGGCGCATGAGGGCGCGGTGCGCGGGCTCCTGCAGCGGGTCGAGGGAGAGCAGCCGGAGCCCGGTCTGCACCGCGGCGGCGGTCGCGTCGGCCTTCTCCTGCTGGGCGAGCAGTCGGCCGAGGCCCTCGATCGCCAGCGCGTGCAGCCGCTCGCGCTCGCGGCCCAGCCAGTCCTCGAAGGCGGGCTCGCCGAAGCTCATCCCGGCGAGGAGATCGCCCCGGTACAGGGAGACGATCTGCGAGAGCGCGGCGGGCCCGCCGTCGGCGAGCACCGCCTCGAACCGCGCCACGTCCACGTCCACCGCGGCGGGGTCGAGCGCCACGTCCGGCCCGTCGAACCTGGCGCCGCGCCGGGCCGCGGCGGGCAGCGCCTTGCGGACGCGCGACAGCGCGTGGCGCAGGTTGCCCCGCGCCTGCGCCGCGGGCATGTCGCCCCACAGCAGCGCGGCCAGCTCGTCGCGCGAGTGGGCCCGCCCGAGCGGCAGCGCCAGGTAGGCCAGGAGCGCCTGGGTCTTGCGGACGGGGAGCGCGAGCGCCGCTCCCTCCGCAAGCTGGGCCCGGAATCCTCCGAGCAGGGTGAGCCGCAGCCGCGCGTCGAGGATCACGATTCGCAGCCGAGCTTATTCCTCACCGGTCGGGTGCGCTGCATGGAACGACGCGCGGCGGCAACCGCCCTCGCGAGGTCGCGAGGGCGGCCGCCGGTACCTGGAGGGACGCTACCGGATGACCGGCCGCGAAGCGAGCGCGATGGAGATCAGTTCTTCCAGCCCCCGCCGTTGACCTCGCAGTAGTCGCCGCCCGCGAAGTAGGTCCCGCCGCGGGCCGCGCACATCTGCTGCGCGGTGCGGATGTCCCCGCCCGGCTGGCAGGTGCCGGCCGAGTAGGTTCCGCCGGCCGCCTGGCACATGCTACTGCTGCTGAGACGCGTCGTGCTGGGGCTGGAACAGGCGGCGGTCGCGAGGAGGAGCGTGCTCGCCAGGGCGCCCATCCGAAGTGCGGTTGCGATGCTCATGGCCCAGTCTCCCTTTCCTGTGGGGCGGTGAACGGCTCGAATCGGTCCGCCCGTTGTGATCCGGGTCGAGGCCGGTTCTACGCGTCCCAGGCGCTTTTTCGCAAGAACGCGAGGGAAGGGATTCCGGGGCTCACTCCCCGTAGCCGACCAGCTCCACGTAGCCGCGGCCCGCGACGGGCCGGCCGGCGGCGGTCCCCTCGACCCGCACCGCCCCCTCCCAGTAGCGGGTGCCCACGAGCAGCTCCTGGTCCGGCAGGCGCGGAACGAGATCGAGATCCAGTCCCGCCGCGGGGACCGCGAGCCGCCACCGGCTCGGGTAGCGCACGCCGCTCCGCGGGCTCGTCCAGTGCCCGAGCGTGGCGAGCGCCGCCTCGTCGGGCCCGAGCGGGCGCGCGGTGCCGTCGGCCGCGATCACCGCGCCGGCGCTGTGGGGATCGGCGGTGCCGTCGCGCCGGCGAAGGCGGTACACCATGAGGTCGCGGCCGTCGTCGAGCTGGAGCGCGACCCAGTCCCAGCCCACCAGCTCGGGTCCGAGCGCGCTCGTGCTCCACTCGCGATCCATCCACGCGAGCCCGGACACCGCGATCGGCTCCCCGCCCGCCCGTACCGTGCCGCGCACGCTCATGCGGGTGAGCGAGTAGTAGTAGGACGCGTTGCCCGGCTCCGGCCCCTTGCGGCTCAGCCCGCCGTCGCCTTGCGGCACCACCGGCTTCTCGCTCCGGAGGACCAGGTCGATCGCGGCGTCGGCCTCCGCGGCGCGGAGCCGCACCGTGGCGCCGCCCGCGCGCTCGCCCTCCGCCGACCAGTCGTCCACCCAGACCCGGAAGGGCTCGGCGCGCGCGCCGGCCAGGCCGAGCGCCTCGCGGCCGAGCCGGCTCCAGGCGTGGAAGCGCCGACCCGCGGTGTCGGTGAGCGCGAAGTGCGCGAGGTAGAGCTGGCGGGCGGCCCACGCGGAGGCGCGCGGCACGGCGGGCCCCGGCGGCGCGAGCGCGGTGCGGAAGAACGTGAGCTGGAAGCCGAAGTGGCCGCCGTCGGCGGTCTGCAGGTTGCCGGTGTAGTACCACCACTCGGTGCGGAAGTCGGGATGCGGCCCCGCGTCGGCGGGAAAGACGAAGGGCCGCGGAGCCAGCGCCCGCGCGTAGCCGGCCAGGTCGCCCGCGCCCAGCGCCGCACTCACCGCGAGGCTCGCCTGCACCGCGTCCCGCGCGTCCGCGCCGTCGCCGATGGGCCGGCGCGTGACGGCGGCCCACACGCCCACCGCGACGAGCGCCACCGCGGCGCCCGCGAGGAGCCGCGCGCGCCTACTCATCGCGGAGCGCGTCGGCCGGGAGCGCGCGGGCCATGCGCCACGCCGGATAGAGCCCGGCGAGCACCGCGGCCAGCACCGAGAGCGCCACGCCCTGGAGCAGGATCGCGGGCGAGGGATCGATGGGCATGGTCCAGCCGAACGAGCGTCGGTTGATCACGAACACCAGGATGCCGGCGAGCAGGAGCCCGCCCGGGATCGCGAGCACGCCGGCGAGCAGGCCCATGAGGCCGGTCTCCGCGGTGACCAGGCCCCACACCTGGCGCGGGGTGAGCCCGAGCGTGCGCAGCACCGCGATCTCGCGGGAGCGCTCGAGCTGCCGTGCCATCAGGGCGGCCAGCATCCCGATGAACGCCACCGTCACGGTCAGGGTGCGCAGCACCCCGGTGATCGCGAAGGTACGGTCGAAGATCTCGAGCGAGGCCCGGTGGAGGGCCCGGTTCGAGCGCACCACCACGTCCTGGCCGCCCGCCGCGCGCATCCGCAGCTCGGCCATGAGGGGGTCCAGGTCCACGCCCGGCGCGGCCTCGATCGCCACGCCGGAGACCGCGCGATCGTCCCAGAAGCGGTCGTAGGTCCGGCGGCTCATCACCACCACGCCGGCGCTCGAGCCGTAGTCGTAGAAGACGCCGGCCACCGGGAAGTCGTGGTCGCCCCGGTCGGTGCGGAGCCGCACCCTCCCCCCGGTGCGGGCGCCGCGCCGGTTGGCGTAGGGCTCGGAGACGATCACCGCGTCTGGCCCGGCCCCGGACGCCGGCGAGCCGGCGTCGGGCGCGCGCCAGACCGCGGCCGCGTCGCCCTCGCGGAAGCGCCAGCGCGGCGGGCGCGCCGGATCGACGTCGAGGGCCACCACCTGCACCGGCCCGCCGGCCGCGGGGACGACCACCCCCCGCGAGGTGTTCGCGCGCGCCACCCCCGGGGTGGCGGCCAGGCGCGCCACCAGGGCCGGATCGAGCGTCGCGTCCGGCCGGTTGCCCACCAGGCTCGGGGCCGACACGTAGACATCCGCGCGCAGAGTCCCCTCGAGCCAGCTCACCACCGCCTCCCGGAAGCTCGCGATCATGATGCCGACGCCGATGGCGGCCGAGACCGCGATCATCAGCGCGGCGATCGCCACCGCGGTGCGGGAGAGCGCGGCCACGATGCCGCGGGTGGCGAGCCGGCCCAGCGTGCCGAACGCGGCCCCCGCCACCGGATGGAGCAGGCGCAGCAGCCCGAGCGCGGCGGCGGGCGCCACGAGGGCGGCGCCGATCATCAGCACGAAGAGGCCCGCGAAGCCGCCCGCGATGCCGCCGGGCAGCGCCAGGATCACGGCGCCCGCGGCCAGGAGCCCCGCCCCGAGGGCCGACACCCGCGGCACCAGGCGGCGCGCCCCGCTCTCGAGCGCGCCGCGGCTCATCACCACGCGCGGCGGCGCGCCGGTGGCCTCGACCGCGGGGGCGAGCGCGGCGGCCAGGGTGGCGCCGAGGCCCAGCAGCACGCCCTTGCCGAGCACGAGCGGATCGACCGCCACGTCGCGCACCGAGAGCACGAAGTAGAGGTCGTTGATGGTGCGGGTGACCAGCCCGAGCAGACCACGCGCGAGCCCCCAGCCGAGCGCGAGCCCCGCCGCGGTGCCCACCACCCCGATCAGCGCGGCCTCGGTCATCACCAGCGCGAAGATCTCGGCGCGGGTCACCCCGAGGGCGCGCAGCGAGCCGATGAGCGGCCGCCGCTGCACCACCGAGAAGGTCATGGTCTGGTAGATGAGGAACATGCCCACCACCAGGGCGAGCAGCGAGAGCGCGGTCAGGTTCCACTGGAACGCGCGGATCATCTGGGCGGTGGTGCCGGCCCGTTCCCCCGCCGCCACCAGCTCCGCGCCCGGCGGCAGGGCCCGCGTCAGCCGCTCGAGCAGCGCGCGCCCCGCCGCGTCGTCGTCCACGATGAGGTCGATCCGGCCGAGACGGCCCGGGGCGCCGAAGATCTCCTGGGCGCTCGACAGGTCGGTGACGAGGAGGCCCTCGAGCGCCCGCGCGCTCGCGGGGTCGCGGGGATCGAGCAGGCCCACCACCGTCAGGTCGCGCCGCACGCCCGCCACTCGGATCGTGAACGGCTCCCCCACCGGGAGCCCGAGGTCGGCGGCGGTGCCACGAGCCACCAGCACCGCGCCGGGTCGTGTGAGGAGCGCGGCCACGGTGGCGAGGCGGTCTCGCGCGGGCGGCTCGCGGCGCTCGCCCGCCGCGGCGCCGGGCGCGCTCGGGCCCGGCCCGGCCTCGACGGCCCGCGCCGGCTCCGGGCCCATGTAGGGACGGAACGGCGCCTCCGCGAAGGGATCGACGCCGAGCACGGTGAACGTCCGGCCCGGATGGTCGGCGGCGGCCACGTCACCGGAGAGCACCGGCGCGGCCAGGCGCACACCCAGCTCGACCTTCAGCCGGCGATAGAGATCGTCGGGCAGCCCCGACGGCCCGCCCACGATCTGGTGGGTGGCGCGGCCGGTGACGGCCACGGTGGCGAGACGGAACGCGCGCCGCGCGCTCTCGTTGGCGAGATCGATCGAGACCGCCACCGCGACCCCGAGCGCGATGCCGAGCACCGCGAGCCCGAGCTGCCACGGGTGCCGCCCGAGATGGCGGACCGCGATGCGGACGAGGCCGCGCGTCACCGCGCGCCCCGCGCCGCGGTGCCCGGCGCCGGTGGCTGCTCCACCAGGCGGCCGCGCTGCACCTCGAAGATGCGATCGGCGACGCCCACCACTTCGCGGCTGTGCGTGACCATCACCACCGTCGTGCCCGCCTCACGCGCCAGCCCGTCCAGCAGGCCGAGCACCGCGCCCGCGGTCTCCGCGTCGAGGGTGCCGGTGGGCTCGTCGGCCAGGATCAGCCCCGGCTCGTGGACGAGCGCGCGGGCGATCGCCACCCGCTGCTGCTCCCCGCCGGAGAGCCGGTCGGGCAGGCTCGTCCCCCGCCCCCCGAGGCCCACGCGCTCCAGCAGGCCGCGCGCCCGCGCCACGCCCGCGGCGTCGGCCTTGCCGTTCAGCTCGAGAGGCAGCAGCAGGTTCTCCTCGACGGTCAGCACCGGCACCAGGTTGAAGAACTGGAAGACGAAGCCGATGCGGCTCCGGCGGAAGCGGGTGCGCGCGTCCTCGTCGAGCGCGGTGAGGTCGATGCCGTCGACCCGCACGCGCCCCGCGGTCGGCCGGTCGATGCCCGCGATCAGGTTGAGCAGCGTGGACTTCCCGGAGCCGCTGCGGCCCACCAGCACCGCGATCTCGCCCGGCGCGATCGCCACCGAGACGTCGCGCAGGACGATCCGTTCGGAATCGCCCTCGTGGTAGGTCTTGCTGACGTCGGACAGCTCGACGGCGGGCCCGGGCATGCCCCGGTATTGTACAGGGGCGGCCGGCGGCGCCGTACCGGGCCGCCCCGCGGTGCCCGCGCCGGCTTCGAGGGGGCCGGCGCCGAGCTCAGGACGGCAGGCTCAGCGGGTGCCCGCCGGGCGCGATCTCCTCGTCGTCGGCCCGGGTCGGGTCGGGGGCGCCGGGCCACCCGCCGCCTCCCACCGCGCTTTCGAGCGGATAGCCGCGCCGTCGCCACGCGTGCAGGCCGCCCACCAGCGCGCGCACCGTCCGGAACCCCGCCGCCCGGAGCCGCTCCGCGAGGCAGCCGTACGCGAAGGCGCGGTCGCCGCGCGTCCGCTCCGAGCGCTCCCCGTAGAGGACGACCGTCACGTCCCGGGGCACCTCGCGCAGCCGGAGCTCGAGGTCGCCGGTCGCGATCCAGGCCGCGCCGGGCAGCCGGACCGGATCGAGCGCCATCTCGACCGCGGAGCGGACGTCCAGCACCACGAGCCGCTCGCCGCGCTCCGTGCGCGCCCGCAGCTCTCCGGGGCTGATGCGCGCCCGCTGGAGCAAGCGCAGCAGGTGGTGACGCCGCGCGCGATGGACCACGAGCCCGATCATGAGCGCGGACACCGCGAAGCCGGTGAGGCCGATGCCGTAGCGCGCGGCCAGGTCGGTCACCGCGTCGCTGACCAGGTATCCGAGGCCGAGCCAGGCGCCCGCCCACGCGATCGCGCTCAGGACACCCCAGCCCACGAAGCGGACGGGGCGCACGCCGGTGGCGCCGGCCAGGCCCGCCGCGACGGGATTGAGCTCGGGCAGGAAGCGCGCGATCAGTCTGGATGTCCGCGGGTGCGCGAGAAAGCCGGTCTGCGTCCGCCGCACCAGCGTGGGGGCGCCGGGCGAGATCCGCCCGAGCAAACCCAGCACCCGGGCGCCGCGCCACCGCCCCGCCGCGTACCAGACGAGATCGGCGCAGAGCGTGCCCGCGACCGAGAGCGCGAGGGCTTCTCCGAAGCTCAGGCGACCCGCCGCGGCCAGGGCGCCCGCCCCGATCAGCACCGGCACCACCGGCACCGGCAGCCCGCCCTGGTTGACCAGCACCCACCCGAACAGGATCCATTCTCCGTGCGCCACCACCGTCATCGCGTCCTCCTCTCTCGACCGCACGCTTCAGATGGCGCGCCCGCCGGCCCGCCGCGCCCTTCTCCGCTTTCGGGCAAGAAGGCAACAGCTCGCCGGTCGCGCGGAAGCCGCCACCCGGCCCGGCGGACGGACCGGCCCCCGCCGCGCGCACCAGCCGAGCCCCCAGCCGAATTGCCGAGCGCCCGTGAGCGGCGCGGCGGCCTCGCGCTCCTCTACCGCCGGCACGCGATCGCCAAGCAGATCGCCGACGAGGAGCTGATGGAGACGCGCCCGTCCGGCTCCTGCGGCACCAGCCGGCGCGGCGGCAGGCTCCGGAGGTTGGCGAGCTTCTCGGGTCTGTCGCCGAGCTTCATCAGGAAGCCGGCCGCCGCGAGGGCTTGCTCGGTCTCGACCGCGTGGTGGCGCCGGATGGTGGCGCAGCCGCCGATCGCGATCAGCGAGCCCACGAGGCCCACCAGCAGGCGCCAGCCGAGGGCCCGCATCACCGGGCGCGCCGCCCCGCCGCTCAGCCCGCGAGCCCGATGACCACCGCAGCGATCAGGACCCGCACGCCGACCCACACGAGTCGTCGCGCGCCGCGCTTCAGTACAGGGGCCATGGCCCCCATTCCCCCCACGTGTCGAGCCCGTAGCCGTAGGTGCGGGCCGTGTCCAGCCGCTCGTCGGCGAGCTGCTTCTCCAGCGTGTAGCGCCGGTACTGCTGGTACTGCGCCTCCGTACCGACGTAGAGGCAGCCGCACCGGGTCGGGTCGGCGTAGACGTACTCCACGTGGCCGTCGCGCGTCCGGGGCAGCACCCGCCGCGGCGGCAGCGTGCGCAGGCTCGCCAGCCGCTCCGGGGTATCCGGCAGCTGCATCTGGAAGCCGGCCGCCGACAGCACGTTCTCGGTCGCGAACGGCCGCTGCGAGGCGCTCGCGCAGCCTCCCAGCGCGAGCAGACCCGCCGCCAGCCTGCACGCCAGCCCGTTGGTCCATCTCCAGGATGTGGTCATGGTGTCCTCGTCCTTGAGACGGCCTTCGCATCTCGCGGCCGCGGCCGCGAGGCGCTTTTCGGCAAGAATGCAGGAGCTCCGCCGGGGCCTCTGGTTCTTGCGCGAATCGGCGTCACCCGGACACCGTCGATCGCCCGCGCCTCTCCTAGGGAAATCCACGAGCGGGAGGCGGCGATGGAGACGATCGAGCGCACCTTGCAAGGCGAGCTGCGGGAGACGATCGAGTGCCCGAAGAGACTGGGCCGGGCGGTCGTGTTCGAGAACTATCCGGGCGCCCCGGAGGAAGACGGCCCGGGCGCCGCCGGCGGCGAGGCGGTGAGCCCGGGGGAGGAGCGCGAGCGAGGAGCCGTCTGATGGACCGGGTCGATCGCCTCGCGGAGGCGATCGAGCGCGCCCGCGCGGGCGACTACGGCGTCTGCGAGATCCGTGGCGACCCGATCGCGGCGAGGCGGCTGCGCGCGATCCCGGAGGCCGCCACCCGCGTGGCGCGCGCGACCACGCGCTGAGCCGCTAGGAGCCCGGCACCGGCACCCAGGCCTCCGGGCACGTCGTCACGCTCGGGTAGTAGGCCCCGTAGCTCGGGCAGTAGTACCAGTAGGCCGGCCCCGTGTAACCGTACGCCGGCGGGTAGTAGCCGAAGTATGGGTACGGCAACACCGGCCCGAAGCCGAAGCCGTGGTGCACGAAGCCGGGACGGCCATGGAGGATCGGATGGCCGTGGAAGCCCGGATGGCCGCCGTGGAAGCCCGGATGCCCATGGACCCCGGGCCCGCCGTGAGAGCCGCCGCCGTGGAAGCCGCCGCCATGAAATCCACCGCCGTGACCGCCCGCGGCGAGCGCAACGCCCGGCACGCCGGCGAGCGTGATCGTCAAGATCGCGAAGACCGCGACCGCAAGTCCCGTCGCCTTTCTCAGGTTATTCACGGTGACACCTCGCTTTCCCTCTACATCCATGGGACGTCTCCGTGGCCCGGGCCATTCAAGGCGGCCCGGAGCGGGAGCCGGGCTATGGATGCATGCGGGCGCCCTTGGTGACCCGGTCGACGACCTTCTTGTCGTCACGGAGGGCGAGGCCCACCACGTTCATCTCCTCGGGGCGGCAGCGCTTGACGGTCTCCCGGTTGGCCGCGTCGTGCCCGGTGCGGAACATGTCCTCGATGTAGAGCGACAGACGGATGCCGCGCTCCATGGCGCGCAGGTAGATGGCCCGGATGGTGGGCGCGTCGGCGGCCAGCACGATCATGGGCTGGATCGCGAGCCGGTGGTAGGTGTTGCCCGCCCCGTCCTCGTAAGGCTCGCCGAGGAGCCCCTCGGTGGCCCCCACGATGCCGGTGGTGAGGAAGGCGGTGACGTTCAGCTTCTGCCACATCGCCAGGTCGTCGCGCACCACGATCGCGATCTTCGTGTCGAACGTCACGTCGGCTCGGCTCCTCCTCGGGAAGTGGATGCGTTTGGCTTCCCGACGATAGCACCGCCGCCGGCGGCGCGGCTCAGTACCGCTCGACCTGGGTCCCGGGAGCGCCGGTCTCCAGCACCTCGATCTCGGCCTGGCCGGCCTGGTCCGCGATCAGCACGATGAGGTAGATCCGGTCGCCGACCAGCCTGGCCTCTCGCAGCGACACCACCGCGGGCGTGAACGCCACCGCGTGGGTCGCCACGTCGTCGATCGCGGCGAGGATCGCCTTCTCCACCGACTCCTTGTCGGCGGCGGGATCCACCGGGATCGACGTGAGCGCCTCGATGACGTAGGCGGCGGCGGATCCAGGGTGGACGGCGAGCACCGCGAGCGCCACCAGTGCCGCGACGACATGAAGCTTGGCCATGGCTCTCTCCTCCGTGGGCGTCAGCGGCCGAGGCCGCGCTCCAGGTTCTGGGACTGGATGCCCTGGGTGACGTCGTGGTCGAGGTCGGGCCGGCGCGTGGGATCCGGGAGGCTCGCGTCGCCCGCGGCCCGGTCGCGGTCGCGGGACTCGATCTCGCGGCGCGCCCGCTCCGCGTCCGCCGCGGTGTCGGGCGCGCCCAGCGGCAGGTCGTGCGGCCGGCCTCCGCCGGACTGCAGTTCGAGATCGAGGGCGGCGGGCGCGCCGCCCGAGCCCGCGCCCGCCTCCCCGCTCGCGCCGCCGGCCAGCAGCAGCGCGGCCGCGACGCCCAGGGCCAGGGGGCGGAGGCGGCGCGGATGGCCCCGGCTCTCGATCACCGCGGTCGCTCGCGTCATCATCGGCCCGCCACCCGCACCGGGACCGCCTGCGCGCGCAGCGAGGCCGACGCATCGCTCAGGACCATTCGTCGCGCGCCATTGTCATTGAAGAGGCGGATCGTGCCCTCGTAGCCGCCGGGCTGCATCTCGTACGTCGCCTCGCCCTCCTGCACCGTCACGGTGCCCCACCGCGTCTGCCCGCTCCAGGCGGCCACCAGCGTGCCGCCCGGATTGATGGTGAGCGAGAACGGATGATCGTCCGGGCTCGTGGTGCCTTCCCACCGGCCCACGAGGGCGCCCACGTCCGCGATCGGGGCGCGGCCGGCGGCCGGCCGCGACGCGCAGCCCGCCCCCGCGATCAGGACCACCAGGAGCACCAGCGCGAGCCCGCGCCCGCTCATGGCCCCGGCTCGAAGCACGTCGAGACCGTCCCGTTCACGCAGACGCACTCCACCGGCTCGCCGTGCGGGCCGCGCCCGATGATCACGGTGCTCGTGCAGTCGCGCGACGGCGCGGGCCGCCATGCCACACCCACCGCGAGGGCGATCACCAGCAGCCCCAGGCCCGCCAGCACGTACCAGAAGAGCTTCATGCTTCGTGTCCTCGATCTTCCGCCCGCGCGCCCGCCGCGGGACGGCGGGATCGCGGCCCGCATCGGGCCGGGTCCCGCGATGCTCTCTCGCGGCGCTCATCACGCGACGGTCGATCACGATACGATTGCCGTTCGAGATCAGACGCGCGGAGCGCCGGTGTCGGTCTGATCACCGCCCTGGTACCCGGCGCGCGGCGACTCCACCTCGCCCTGCTCGCTGCCCTGGTCACCCCAGCGCGGCGACTCCACCTCACCCTGCTCGCTGCCCTGGTCACCCCAGCGGACGGTCTGGGCGGACGCGCGCGGAGACGCGGGCTCCGCTTGCGCGAACACGCTCACCGGCAGCGTGGTGGAGATCCCCGTGCTCAGCAGCATCGACAGCCCCACCGTCAACCATGCCTTCCTGTTCATCTCGGCTCCTCCTCGTTCGAGTTATCTGTGCTCCTGCTCCGTCCTTGAGACGATCGCGGCCCCCGCCCGCACCGGATCGCGGCCGGTTTTGGCAAGATCGTGCAAGTTCGTCTCCCTCCCCCGCCGCCCCGCATCACACGAGCAGGAGGATTCACACGATGAGACACGCGGTGATGGGATCGATGGTGGTGGGCGCGCTGGTGGCGCTGCTCGCGAAGCTGGCCTGGACCCAGGGCAAGGAGCTGGACGCGACGCTCGCGCTCTGGCCGACGACCGAGCCCCGTCCGCGCTGACCGCAAGAGAGGCTTGCCCCCACCCGACCAAGGTCGGGTAGACCGCCCCCGGACCCTCCGATAGCCTTGGCTCGGATGGAACAGCGCATGGGACAGGACGACACGCGGGTGGTCTCCATCGTGGACGACGACGAGTCGCTACGGCGATCGGTCAGGAACCTCTTGACGTCGGTCGGCTTCCGGGTCGAGACCTTCGACTCCGCGGAGGCCTACCTGCGCTCCGCGGATCGCGGGGAGACCGGCTGCCTGGTGCTCGATCTGCGAATGCCGGGCATGAGCGGCCTCGATCTGCTCGTTCACCTCGCCGCGGTCGGCTCGCGCGTTCCGGTGGTGGTCCTCACCGCTCACAGCGACGCGGAGGCCCGGCGCAAGACGCTCCAGGCCGGCGCGATCGCATTTCTCGGAAAACCCTTCCACGGCGACGCGCTACTGGACGCCGTGCGGAGCGCCCTCTCAGAAGCCGAGCCCTGCTGTGGCCCGGCCCGGCGCACGGAGGAGATGCAATGACGACAGAGCAGCTCACCGAGTGGCCCGTCACCGCGCAGCGGGAGGTCGGCACCCTGCCGCTCGCGCGGCTGCGGCGGGTCACCGACTATATCCGCGAGCACCTCGATCAGGACCTCACGCTCGCCCAGCTCGGTGCGGTCGTCTACATGAGCCCGTTCCACTTCGCGCGGCTGTTCCAGCGGAGCACCGGGCTGCCGCCGCACCGCTACGTGGTGCGCGCCCGGATCGACCACGCGGCGGAGCTGCTCGCAGCTCCGGAGCCGTCCATCGCCCGGATCTCGCGCATGGTCGGCTTCCGCACCGCGAGCCACTTCTCGACCGTGTTCCGCCGGATCACCGGCGTCACACCCCACGAGTACCGCGGACGGTGCCTTCACGCCGCGGCCGCCCCGCGCGCGGAGGGGATGGATGGGAGCCGCTAGCCCCATGGCCACCGAGCATCCGTCCGAACCGCGCCCCGCCACCGTCCATCTCCATCGCCCGCCCGCCCCCGATCCGGACGCGGCCCTGATCGAGAGCCTGCGCCGGCACGAGGAGAGCGCGGTGGAGACCCTCGTGACCGCCTACGCGGGCCGTGTGTTCCGCCTCGCGCTGCGCATCACCGGCAACACCCCCGACGCGGAGGAGGTGGTGCAGGACGCGCTGTGGTCGGCCACGAGCAAGATCGAGACCTTCCGCGGGAGCTCCGCGCTCGGGTCCTGGATCTACCGCATCGCCGCCAACGCGGCCTACCAGAAGCGCCGCGCCCGGCGCCACGCCCGCCAGGAGACGTCGTGGGAGGACTGGAGCATCGCCCTCGACGAGGCCGGCCAGATGGTCCCGGTGGGCGTCGACTGGTCGCCCCGGCTCAAGGACCCCGCGCTCCAGTCGGAGCTGCAGTCGGTGCTGCGGGCCGCCATCGACGAGCTGCCGAACGAGCACCGCGCCACGTTCCTGCTGCACGACGTGGAGGGCCTCTCGAATCCCGAGATCGCGTCCACGCTCCACATCAAGACCGCGACCGTGAAGTCGCGCGTGCACCGCGCCCGGCTGTTCCTGCGCGGCCGCCTCGCGATCTACCTGGGCGGCGTCGCCGAGCTGACCTGAGGCGGCCGCTCCGCGGCGGGGCGAGACCGGGCAAGAGCGCGATCGCGCCGGCTCCCCGCGTCCCGGTCGACTGCAGCAGGTCCACCACGGCGGAGCGCAGCTGGACCAGCACCACGCGGGCCGCGAAGCCGCCCGCGCCCGGCAGCTCGGGCCCGGCGGCTCGGCCGAGCTGCTCGAGCGGGCGGCGCGCCCGCGGGATCGCGATCGGCCCGCAGCTCCTCGCCCGCCGTCCGCCGGCGAGGGAAGCGCCGTGCTTCGGCAAGAACCCGACACTCGGCGGGCCGCGCGCCGGGGGCCCTCGCCCGGCGTGGTATGGTCGGTTTGCGATGAGCACACCCTCTCCCGTCATCTTCGTGGTCGACGACGACCGGTCGGTGCGCGAGTCGCTGCGGCGCCTGCTCACCTCGAGGGGGCTCGCGGTGGAGGTGTTCCCCAGCGCCCAGGCGTTCCTCGGCGCGGCGAGGCCGAACCGCCCCGCCTGCCTGGTGCTCGACGTGCGCTTACCCGGCCTGAGCGGCCTCGATCTCCAGCGCGAGCTCGCGCGGAGCGACGCCGCGCTCCCCATCGTGTTCCTCACCGGACACGGCGACATCCCGATGTCGGTGCGGGCCATGAAGGCGGGCGCGATCGAGTTCCTCACCAAGCCGTTCCGCGAGCAGGACCTCCTCGAAGCCATCCGCCAGGCGATCGAGCGCGACCGGGTGGGACGGCACGAGCGCCAGGAGCTGTCCGAGCTGCGCCGCCGCTACGAGACCCTGACCCCGCGCCAGCGCGAGGTGATGGCGGGCATCGTGGCCGGCCAGCTCAACAAGCAGATCGCGGCCGACTTCGGCACCACCGAGGCCACCGTGAAGGAGCAGCGGGGCCAGGTGATGGCCAAGATGCAGGTCGGCTCCCTCGCGGAGCTGGTGCGCATCGCGGGTCGGCTGCAGGAGCAGCCGGCGGCCGGATCCCGGAGCGCGTGAGTGGACGACGCGCCGCTCCGCCGGCCCGCCTGGCTGCGCTGGGGGCTCGCGGTGGCGAGCGTCGCGGTGGCCGCCGCGCTGACCACCGGGCCCGGCGGGGAGTGGCTCTTCCCCGAGCCCCCCGAGCGCTTCGTCCACGGGGTCACCGTGCTCTACTCGGCCGCGGTGCTCACCGCGTGGCTGGGCGGGCGGGGGCCCGGGGTGCTCGCCGCGGTGCTGGCCGCGCTCGTCATCGACTGGTGCATCACCCCGCCGCTCTACTCGATCTCCCTCGATTTCGACTTCGCGCTGCGCATCGCGGTGTTCGCCCTCTCCGCCCTGCTGGTGGGCTGGCTCAGCGAGCGCCGCCGGCGCATGGAGGACGCGCTGCGGCTGTCGCGCGACCAGCTCGAGCTGCGGGTGCAGGAGCGCACCGCCGACCTCACCCACTCCAACAAGCGGCTCGCGGCCGAGATCGCCGCCCGCGCGCGGGTGGAGGACACGCTGCGGGAGCAGGCTGCCTTGCTCGACCTCACGCACGACAGCATCTTCGTCCGCGACGAGAACGACCTGATCATCTACTGGAACCGCGGGGCGGAGGAGCTCTACGGCTGGACGCGCGAGGAGGCCGTCGGGGCGATCGCCCACCAGCGCATGCGCACCGTGTACTCCACGCCCCTGCCCGACATCATGGCCGAGCTCGCCCGCACCGGCCGGTGGGAGGGCGAGCTGATCCACACCCGGCGGGACGGCACGCCGGTGGTGGCGGCGAGCCGCTGGTCGCTGCGGCGCGCCGCGCTCGGGCGGCCGCGGGTGATCCTCGAGACCAACAACGACGTCACCGAGCGCAAGCGGACCGAGGACGCGCTCGCCCAGGCCCAGGCCGAGCTGGCGCGCGTGACCCGCGCGACCACCCTGGGAGAGCTGGCCGCCTCCATCGCCCACGAGATCAACCAGCCGCTGGCCGCCATCGTGGCCGACGCCAACGCCTGCCTCAACTGGCTGCGCACCGAGCCTCCCTCGCTCGACGAGATCCGCGAGGCGCTCACCGCGGTGGTGGCGGACGGCAACCGGGCCGCCGAGGTGCTGACCCGCATCCGGGCCCTGCTCGCCCGCTCCGCGGTCACCCGCGAGCGCGGGGAGATGCCCCGCGTGGTCGCGGACGTGCTGCCGCTGGTGCGCCCCGAGCTGCGCCGTCACCACATCGCGCTCGAGGTCTCGATGGACGACGACCTCCCGGAGGTGGTGGCCGACCGCATCCAGCTCCAGCAGGTGCTGATCAACTTGCTCGTGAACGCCACCGAGGCGATGCGGGAGGTCCCGGTCGAGCGCCGGCGGCTCACGATCCGCGCCGTCCACGACGTGGCCGAGGCCCACGACTGGGTGCTGCTCACGGTGGCCGACGGCGGCGTGGGCCTCGGCGAGATCGACGCGGACCGTCTCTTCGATCCCTTCTACACCACGAAGCCGGGCGGGCTCGGGATGGGGCTGTCGATCAGCCGGTCGATCGTCGAGAGCCACGGGGGGCGGCTGTGGGCCACGTCGAACCCCCATCACGGCGCCACCTTTCACCTGGCCCTGCCCGTCGCCGCCTGATCGCGACGGGCCCCGCGGCCGGGGCCCTCGCGAGCCGGCCCGCCTCCTCGAGCGCGTAGCGCCGGCCTCGCCGCTCCGCCACGTATCCGCTCGCCTCGCCTCCGGCTGCCGCCCGCCCCGCGTGGGCGCGCCGGCCGTCGAGGAAGAGCAGCGGCAGCAGCAGGAGCGCGGCGGGCAGCGCCCACCACAGCCGGAGCGGCACCGGCGCCGCGCCCTGCCGGCGCCGGAGCGCCTGGAGCGCGGCGGGAACCGCGAGCGGGGCCGACGCGAAGAGTCCGGCCGCGCCGGGCGCCCCGAGGGCGAGGGCCACCACCGCGGCGAGCGGGGCCCCGTAGAAGAGCGCGCCGAGCGCGGCGGCGGGCGCCGCGAATCCGCCCCGCGGGATGCCGGGGCGCGAGTACGCGATCCACCGGCGCGCGATGGAGCGAAAGCCCGACCAGGCGAGGCCCGCGCTGGTCACCGCGACCGGCGGCCCCGCGAGCACGTTGCGGAACCCGGCGTGGGCCAGGCGCGCGCCGATGTCCAGGTCGTCCACGGGCTGTCCCGCGGAGGCGCCGAGGCCGCCCGCCGCGTCGAGAGCGCGGCGACGGAGCACCATGGTCTGCCCCATGATGAACGGCAGGGAGCCGGCGCGGACCATCGCCAGCGCGGCCTGCGGCCCGTAGATGCCGTCCCGGAGGAGCCCGTAGCCCACGTGCCGGCGGTCCGCGGGGGCGCCACGCTCACCGCGGGGGCGAAGGCGGCCCCGATGTCCGGCGCGGCCAGCACCGCGCGCGCCAGCGAGGCCAGCAGGGTCGGCCGGGGCCGCGCGTCGGAGTCGGCGAAGCAGACGAGCGGCGCCGGCTCCCGCGCCGCGCGCAGCCCCTGGATCATCGCGTGCAGCTCGCCGGTCAGGCCCGGACGCATCGGGCCCGCGAAGACGATGCGCGCGCGACCTGGAGCCCGCGCGAGCCGCTCGCGCAGGACCGGGTAGGCGGGATCGGCCGGGTCGTCGAGCACGAAGATCGTCTCGAGCCGGCCGGGATAGCGCTGGGCGAGCGCGGCGGGATCCTCCCACCCTTGGGACGGCGGGCCGGCGGGCGCGGCACTCGCGGATCCTTGCGAGAACGCGTGCGCCGGCGGGCACTTCCGCCGCCCCGGATCCGATCGGCCCCTTCTCGCATCCAAAGGCGCGAGTTGGCCAGAGGAGGGCCAGACATGGAAGAGATCAGGAAGGCGCTGCAGCAGCAGCTACAGCAGACCGTGGATCGCCTCAGGGCCCTGGGCGGCGCGGTGGCGGAGGACGACCCGGGGGCCCGCGAGGACGAAGGCCAGGGCGAGGCCGCGGGCGACGCGGGGCGCATCAGCGAGGACCGCGAGATGGGCTTCGCGATGCGAGGCCTGCTGGTGGAGCGGGCCAACCGGCTCGCCGAGGCGCTGGAGCGCCTGCGCTCCGGCGACTACGGGCTCTGCCAGGTCTGTGGCGAGCCCATCGCGCCGAAGCGCCTCCAGGCGATCCCGGAGGTCACGACGTGCGTGGCGTGCCAGGACGCGGCGGAGCGCCGCGCGCGCGTGGCCGCCCCGGAGCTGGTGTCCCGCTGATCCGCTGTCCCGGCCGCGCTCGGCGCCGTCCCGGCGTCGCGCGCGGCCGGATCCCTCTCTCACGTCGCACCGCGGCCGGGCGGCCGGTTGCATCGCACCGGACGGCGCCTCATAATCGCGGCCATGACGAAGTGGCGGGTCCATCCCGAGGAGGAGCCGACGCGGGCCGCGCAGGCGCTGGCGGACCAGGTCGAGCGCGATGGGGGCACGGTCCTGACCCTCTACCGGGAGCCGGTGGGCGACCACTGGCAGATCTTCGCGCTGCTCCCGATGGACAAGGTGGAGCCCACGCCCTACCAGCGCGACCTCTCGCCCACCCACGCCAAGAAGCTGCAGGAGGTCGTGAAGAAGATCGACCGCTTCATCGACCCATTGGTGGTGATGTCGCCCCGCCCCGGCGTGTACTGGACCCCGAACGGCAACCACCGTCGAGTGGTCCTCGGCAAGCTCAAGGCGAAGGTGGTCCCCGCGATCCTGATCCCGGAGGCCGAGGTCGCCTTCCAGATCCTCGCGCTCAACACCGAGAAGGCGCACAACCTCAAGGAGAAGTCCCTCGAGGTGATCCGCATGTACCGCGGGCTGGTCGACGAGGAGGCGTCCTCCGGAGAGGAGGACTACTCGTTCCAGTTCGAGTCGGCTCACTTCATCACGCTCGGCCTGCTCTACGAGCAGAACAAGCGGTTCGCGGGCGGGGCGTTCGCGCCGATCCTGCGCCGGGTGGACAAGTTCCTGAAGGGCCACTTCCCCAAGACACTCAAGGAGCGCGAGGAGCGCGCGGCGCTGGTCCGCGAGGCGGACGAGGCGCTGGGCGGCGCGGTGGCCCGGATCAAGAAGCGCGGCATCAACCATCCGTACGTGAAGAACTACGTGCTCGCGCGCACCACCCCCCTCACCCGCCAGCGCAAGACGCTGCCCGGGTTCGAGCAGACGTTCCGGAAGCTGGTCGACAACATCGAGGCCTTCGACGTCTCCAAGGTGCGCTACGAGGACATCCAGCGCTCGGCCATCATGGCCGTGCCGGCGGGGTGAGCGCGTGCCCCGCCCCACCAAGCTCGCCCCCGCGGAGATCGCCTCGCGCCTGTCCGCCCTGCCCGGCTGGTCGATCGCGGGCGGCAAGCTCCATCGCGAGCTGACCTTCGCCGACTTCGCCCAGGCCTTCGCGTTCATGGGCGAGGTGGCGCGCGAGGCGGAGGCGCTCCAGCACCACCCCGAGTGGTTCAACGTGTACAACCGCGTGGTGATCGACCTCACCACCCACGACGCGGGCGGCATCACCAGCCTCGATTTCGACCTGGCTCGGCGCGCCGAGGAGCACGCCCGCCACCACGCGCGGCCCGCTCCGTGACCGGCCGCGTCGCGATCGTCACCGGCGGCACCGGCGCGCTCGGCCAGGCGATCACCACCGCCCTGCTCGACGCGGGCGCGGCGGGCGTGGCGATCCCCTACGCGGTGCCCGAGGAGCGCACCGCGCTCGAGAGCCGGCTCGCCCCCGAGCACCGCGCGCGCCTGCTGGCCGCCGCGGCCGACGTCACCGACGAGGGCGCGATGGGCAAGTTCGTGGCCGCCACACGGGATCGCTTCGGTCAGATCAGCGGCCTCGTCAACGCGGTGGGCGGCTTCGCGGGCGGGGACCTGGTGTCGACGCCGCTTCCGGAGTGGGAGCGCATGATGAAGCTCAACCTCACCTCCGCGGTCATCGCCTGCCGGGCGGTCCTGCCCGGCATGATCGCGGGCGGCGGGGGCCGCATCGTCAACATCGCCTCCCGGGCGGTGCTGCCGCCCCAGGGTGGCTTCATCGCCTACACCGTCTCCAAGGCGGCGGTCATCACCCTCACCGAGGCCCTGGCCCAGGAGGTGCGGGCCAAGGGCGTCACGGTGAACGCGGTGCTGCCGAGCACCATGGACACGCCGGCCAACCGTCGGGCGATGCCCGACGCCGACCGCTCCGGCTGGGTCAGCACCGCGGACGTGGCGCACGTGGTCGCGTTCCTGCTCTCCGACCGGGCCGCCGCCCTCACCGGCGCCAGCCTCACGGTCTGATCGGAGCGGGATGGAGCGCTTCGACCTCGTGGTGATCGGGGCCGGCGCCGCCGGCATCACGGCGGCCAGGACCGCCGCCGATCTCGGTGCGCGGGTGGCCCTCGCCGACCGCGGCCCGCTCGGCGGCCTGTGCGTCAACCGCGGCTGCATTCCCAAGAAGGCGCTCGTCGCGGCCGGACGCGCCCACCGGCAGACTCGCGAGAGCGTGACCTTCGGCACCCTGGCCACCGGCGTGCGCCTGGACTGGGAGGCGGTGCAGCGGCGCCAGCGCCAGGTGGTCGAGAGCCAGCGGCCGGAGGCGGCGGACCTCGAGCGGCGGGGCATCCGGGTCGCGATCGGCACCGCGCGCTTCAGCGATCCCCACATCGTCGAGGTCGACGGGATGCCGCTGGGGGCGGAGCGCTTCGTGATCGCGGCGGGCTCGGAGCCCGTCATCCCCGAGGTGCCGGGGCGCGAGCTGCTCATCACCTCCGACCAGCTCCTGTTCCTGCCCTCGTTCCCGGCCTCGCTCACCTTCATCGGCGGGGGCGCGGTGGCCTCCGAGCTCGCGGGAGCCTACGCGGACCTCGGCTCGCGGGTCACGGTGCTGGCGCGCGACGCGGAGATCCTGCCCGGCATCGACGCCGACGTGGCCCGGATGCTGCGGAAACGCATGGAGGCGCGCGGGGTCAGCTTCCGACTGCAGACCTCCGTGACCGGCCTCTCCCCCGATCCGGCCGGCGTGCGCATCGACTTCGACAGCGCGGGCATGGCCAACCGGATGATCAGCAGCCAGGTCTGCGCCGCGGTCGGCCGCCGCTTCCACCCGCGCTCGATCGGGGCGGCCCGGATCGGCCTCGACATGGGGCGGCTCGGCCTCCGGACCACGCCCCACCTCGCCACCTCGGTGCCGCACATCTACGCGGCGGGCGACGCGGCGGGCAACCGCCAGCTCACCCCGGTGGCGGCGCACGAGGGCCGGGTGGCGGCGATCAACGCCCTCCGCGGCGACGTGGAGCGGGCCGACGAGGCGGTGATCCCGCAGGTGATCTTCACCTCTCCGGAAGTGGGCGCGGTCGGGCTCAGCTACGCGGAGGCGCCCGCCCACGGCATCCAGGCCGCGGTGGCCCGCCACGACGCGCACGGCGCCAGCAACAGCGTGGCCACCGGCGAGGGCGCCGACTACTTCAAGCTGATCTTCGACCAGGACACCGAGCGGCTCATCGGAGCCCAGATCATCTCCGCCGCCGCCGCGGAGCTGATCCAGCTCTGCGCACTGGCCATCCGCTCGCGCGTGCCGGCCGGCCTGGTGGCGACCCAGCTCGGGGTGCACCCGAGCCACACCGAGCGCCTCATCCGCGCCTTCGCCCCGGAACCCTCCGCCGCGCGGCCGGCCGAGGGGGCCGGCGTAGTAGAATCGCGCCCGTGACCCGAACCCCGATCCGGCGCACGGCGCTCTGGCTGATGGCGGTGGCGCTGGTGGCCGGCTGCGCGGGCTCGGCCGCCCTCACCGCCCCCGCCGACACCGACCTGCCGCCGCCGGTCCGCTCGGTCATGCGCAACGGCATGCGGCTGATCGTGCAGGAGCACCGGGCCGCCGACATCGTGGCCGTCTACCTGTTCGTCGGCGTCGGCACCCGGCACGAGACCGCGGACCAGCTCGGCTACGCCCACTTCCAGGAGCACATGCTGTTCAAGGGCACCGACAAGTTCGGGCCCGGCTACGTGGACCGGGTGGTGGAGGGCGTCGGGGGCAAGTCCAACGCGGTGACGTCGTTCGACTACACCACCTTCTATCTGATCCTCCCCGCCGAGGCAACCGCCACCGGCATCCAGCTCCTGTCGGACATGGCGTTCCGCTCCACGTTCGCCCCGGAGGAGATCGCGCGCGAGCGCGAGGTGATCTTCGAGGAGGCGCGCATCGAGCAGGACAACCCGCGGTCCGCCATCGTGCGGCAGCTCTACGCGCTGGTGTTCGCGGGTCACCCGTACGGCCGGCCGGTGCTCGGCACCCGCGAGACCATGATGGCGGCGACCCAGGAGCGCCTGCGCGCCTTCAACCACCGCTACTACACCCCGGAGAACATGACCCTGGTGGTGGCGGGCCCGGTGGACGTGGGCGCGGTACGCGCGATGGCGGAGCGGTCCTTCGGGCGGCCCAACAACCCGGGCTTCAAGCCCACTCCCCCGCCGGTGCCGCGGCCGATCGGGGGCGTGGTGAAGCGGCAGGTCGACCGCCCCGAGCAGCAGGCGCACCTGGCCATGGGCTGGCAGGCCCCGAAGTCCGACGACCCGGCGGGCGACGCGGTGGACCTGCTCGCCACCATCCTGGCCGGCACCGAGAGCTCGCGGCTGGCCCGGCGGCTGCGCGACGACGAGCGCCTGGTGTCGAGCATCACCATGAGCTACTCGGCCCTGGTCGGCGGCGGCATCGTGAGCCTGCGGGCCGACCTCGAGGCCAAGGACCTGGCGCGGGTCGAGCAGGTGGTGCTGGAGGAGATCACGCGCATCCAGGAGAGCGGTCCCACCGAGGAGGAGCGGCAGCTCGCGGTCACCAAGTTCGAGTCGCAGCACGCCTTCGACACCGAGACCTCCGAGGGCCTCGCCTACGCCTACGGCCTCGCGGAGACCACCTGGAACCTGGAGGCCGAGCTGCACTACGTGGAGCGGCTGCGCAAGATCACGCGCGAGCAGATCCGCGACGCGGCCCGGCGCTACCTCGACCGTGGCGACTACGCGCGACTGGCCTTCGTGCCCAAGGCCGGCCCCGGCCGATGAGACGGCGGCGACTCGTCCCCGCGCTGCTGGCGCTGCTGCTGATCCTGCTCGCGGCGCCCGCGGGGGCTCAGAACCCGTCGGTCAGCCGCACGCGGCTCCCCAACGGACTCACGGTGCTGGTGCGGGAGAACCCCACCGCCCCGGTGGTGGCCATCTCGCTCATGGTGCAGATGGGCACGCGCTGGGAGACGCCAGCCAACGCGGGCATCTCCAACCTGGTGCAGGTGATGGCGGTGCGCGGCACCCCCACCCGAAGCGGGATCCAGATCGTGGAGCAGGCCGACGCGATGGGCGGCAGCATCGAGGCCACCGGCGACGTCGACGCCTCCGAGATCGCGGCCACCGCGCTGGCGCGGCACTGGGCCGCCATGCTGGAGCTGGTCGCCGACGTCGCGCTGCATCCCACCATGCCGGAGGGGATCGTGGAGGCGGTGCGTGACTTCCTTATCCGCCAGATCCGCAATCGCGGCGACAAGCCCTACGACGTCGCCTTCGACACCCTGACCGCCCGGCTCTTCGGCCGCCACCCGTATGCGTGGGATCCCATCGGCCTCAAGGAGAGCCTGGAGCGCCTCGACCGCCCCGCGTTGCTCGAGCACTACAAGCGCCACTACGTGCCCGGCGGCATGGTCCTCGCGGTGAGCGGGCGCGTGAAGACCGCCCTGGTGCTCGCGCAGGCGCGACGGCTCTTCGGCGAGATGCCGGAGGGTCCGGTGCCGGTGGCCAACCCGCCCGCGCCGCCCGCCCCCGCCGCCTGGCGGGAGGTGCGCGTGGTGCCGGGCGCCCAGGCCCAGATCCTGATGGGCGCCCTGGCTCCCAACCTCACCGACGGAGACCACGCGGCGGTCAAGGTGCTGAGCACGGTGCTGGGCGGCGGGATGTCGGGGCGCTTCTTCTCCGAGCTCCGCGACAAGCAGGGGTTGGCCTACACCACCGGCACTCAGTATCCGGCGCGCGTGGACACGAGCTTCTTCCTGGCCCAGCTCGGGACGGCGCCAGAGAACGTGACCAAGGCCGAGGCCGCGCTGCGGGAGCAGCTCGAGCGGATCCGGCGGGAGCCGGTCCCGGAGGAGGAGCTGCGGGTCGCCAAGGCCTACGTGCTGGGCAACCTGGCGATGGACCGGCGGACGAACGCGCGCCAGGCGTGGTACCTGGCCGCGTACGAGGAGGCGGGAGTCGGCTACGAGTACCTGGACCGCTACGTGGCGGCGGTGCGTGCGGTCAGCGCGGCCGACGTGCAGCGGGTGGCCCGGCGTTACCTGGCGGTGGTCCGCACGATCATCGTCCAGCCCAGCCCGCCCTGACGGTGGTGCTGGGCGGGCCGACCGGCTACTTCTCGCGGGTCATCTCGATCCGCACCGGCGAGGACAGGTAGAGGAAGCCGCCCACGAGCCTCTCGCCCTCGAGCCGGAAGGTCGCGGCGAAGGGCCGGCCCTTCTGGGTCCCGTTCACCCACATCTCGTTCTGGGCAACCGTCACCTCGATGGGCGTGCCGAAGGAGGAGTTCTCCCGGAGGGAGACCGGGACCCCCTCCGCGCCCTGTGAGTCCTGCAGCGCGAGCACGCCCTCGCCGCTGCTGCCGTTGAGCGTGATCGTGGCGTGGGCGACGCCGTACCGCTGGCTCCGGAGCAGTCCATAGCCGGTCCAGGTCCCGGTCCAGGCCCCGGCCACGTCCGCCGGCTGGACGTCGCGCGGCGTCAGGCGGCCCCACCACCGCTGGGTGCTGGCGGTCTCCATCAGCTCGGGCGTCACCCGGGGCGCTCCCGCGACCGCGTTGGTGACCGAGAAGGAGAGATGGTCGTCGGTGGCGTAGTGCGTCGAATGGGACCGCCACATCGCCCACTCGCGCTGGGTCGCGCAGCCGTTCGACCCGAGAGCCAGGGCCAGGAGCATCGGAAGCCAGTAGCGAAGTCGCATGGTGTCTCCCTCCGGGGAATTCCACGGAGCAAATGCAAAAACAGTGTTGCACACCGGGAATTTACCGCCCAGCGTTTTGTCGCCGGGCGGTCGTCAGGCCCCTGAAGGCTCCGACGGGATCTCCAGGAGCTCGGGAAAGGCCCGGATGATCCGATGGGGGACCACGCCGGCGCCGGCCGGCAGGCCCCGTCCGCCCGCGTCCACCCAGACCCCGTGGAGGCCGAGGCGCTGGGGCGCGGCCACGTCCCATTCCAGGTTGTCGCCGACCATCCACGCGTCCTCCGGCTTCACCTTCAGCTTGGAGAGGGCGTAGCGGTAGACGATCTCCTCGGGCTTGCCCACGCCCATCTCCCCCTCGATCACGAGCACGTCGAAGAACCGCTCGAGCCCGTGCTGGTCGATCTTGCGCCGCTGGTGGCTCGCGTCGCCGTTGGTGACGAGCGCCAGCGGAACCCCGCGGGCGCGCAGCGCCTCCAGCGTGACCACCACCCCCGGGAAGAGCGCCATCCGCTCCCAGCGACGCTCGGCGAAGTCGGTGGCGATGGCCAGCGCCAGCTCCTCGTCCGTCCGGCCCAGGCGCTCGAGGGCGTGGGCGGTGATGCGGCTCCAGGCGCGGAGCATGTCGATTCGCTCGGTGCGGTGACGGCCCGGATCACTCCAGAACCACCGGCGCGTCTCCACGATGGTCTTGACCAGCCCCGCGGGGTCGATCCCGACCGGGCCCGCATGCGCCTCGCAGGCGTAGAGCCAGCACTCGTCGACCCCGCCCGTGTAGTCGAGCAGGGTGTCGTCGAGATCGACCAGGAGGGCCTTCACCGGATGGGACGCCTCACCCTACCCTCTCCCCTTGGAGGGGAGAGGGGGAACCAGGAGAGGCGGGAGAGGGCGTCTCGGGAGAGGGGGAGGAGAAGGGGGCGAGGTCGGGACGGCAGACCGCCCGGAAGTTGCACCAGCGGCAGATCCGCAGCTCCTCGGTCTTCTCGAATCCCGACTCCTCGGCGAGGTTGAGATCGGGATCCTTGAGGTAGGCCTTCATCGAGCGCACCGAGAGACGGATGTGCTCGCGCACCCGGTCGAGGCTCACCTCGTCCCACGGGTGCGAGGTGACCTTGGCCTCCCGAAGGTTGATCTCGAGCAAATCGACGCGGGCCAGGTCCACGCCCAGGACTTCCAGGGCGTACAGCGCGTAGCCTCCCAGCTGGAGCCCGGCGCCGTCGCCGCTCCCGCCGGTCTTCCAGTCCAGGAGCTGGAGCCGGTCGTCGCCGTTCCAGTAGCCGAAGTCCGGCGCGGTGAAGACGCGCGTGCCCTCGAAGGGGAACGAGCCGATGTCCTCGATGAAGATCCACCGCTCGGTGGGAGTGCGCTTGATCTCGGTCAGCACCGGGAGCCGGTGGAAGTTGCGCAGGCAGCGGACCAGGTGATCGCGGAGGGCCTGCCACTCGCTGTCGCGCACCGGCACGCCGTACTCGTGCTCGAACAGCGAGGGACGCTTCGGGATCTCCCGGTAGTGGCCGGCGCGCGAGCCCTTCCACTCCGCGCGCATCTGGCGCACGGTGTCCTCGATCAGGGAGGCCTCGCTGAGCGCGTGGCCCTCGCGCAGGGCCAGCAGCGAGCGCTCGATGGCCTCGTGCACGAGCCGGCCCACCCACATCTGGCGGGTGGCGAGCTGCTTCAGGATGTAGAGGCGCCGCACCGTCGGATCCGCGTTGGCGTCCCAGCCGCCCCACGCCCCGTAGTACTGGTAGAAGTAGCGGCGACGGCAGTCCTGGAAGACGTTGTCGCGGGTGCGCGACCACGAGAACTCGTTGGTGAGCTCGGCCACGGCCCCAGCATAGCATTGCGGGCACGACACCCTCGCCCGGGCGGTTTGCCCGGGCGATCCCGGGCCGAAATGGAGACATGCGACCGCCAGGGCCGGGATAGCGCGCGATCCCGTCGTGGCACACTTGCTGCGTCTGGCCCGCCAGACTCCCTCAGGAGGGACCCCATGAAAGCAACCGTGGCCGTCGCCGCACTCCTCATCAGCGGGCTCAGCCCCCTCACGGGCACCGCCCTCGCCCACGACGGGACCGAGGCCGGCGCCGAGCGCCTGGGATCCGTCCGGTTCGCGACGTCGTGCGCGCCGGCCGTCCAGCCCCGGTTCGACCGGGCGGTGGCGCTGCTGCACTCGTTCCACCTGGACGCCGCGGTCGGCGGCTTCACCGAGGTCGCGGCCGCCGACCCGGCGTGCGGCATGGCCCACTGGGGCGTCGCGATGGCATGGCTCGGCAACCCGCTCGCCGCTCCGCCCAGCGCCCGCGGCCTGCAGGAGGGCGGCGCGGCGGTGGCCCGGGCCCGCGCCGCGGGAGCCAGGACCGCGCGCGAGAACGACTACATCGGGGCGATCGAGATCTTCTACAAGGACGCGGACACCGTGCCTCACCGGACGCGGGCCCTGGCCTACGAGAAGGCGATGGAGCAGATCGCGACGCGTTACCCGGCCGATCGCGAGGCTGCCGTCTTCCACGCCCTGGCGCTCAACATCACGCTGGACCCGAACGACAAGACCTACGCCAACCAGCTCAAGGCCGCCGGGATCCTCGAGAAGGTCTTCGCGGAGCAGCCGAACCACCCCGGCGTGGCCCACTACCTGATCCACAGCTACGACTTCCCGCCCATCGCGGCCAAGGGTCTGCCCGCGGCCAGGCGCTACGCGAGCATCGCCCCGTCGGCGCCGCACGCGCTGCACATGCCGTCGCACATCTTCACCCGCGTCGGCGACTGGGCGGAGTCGATCGAGACCAACCGCGCCTCCGCCAAGGCCGCCGCGGACACCCTCGCGGCGAGCGGGCCGCAGACCGGCCTGCGCTCCTACGAGGGCCTGCACGCCTACGACTACATGATGTACGGCTACCTGCAGCTCGCGCGCGATCGCGAGGCGCGGGTCCTGGTCGACGAGGTCACCTCGACCCGCAAGCTGAACGTGGACCACTTCGCGGGCGCCTTCGCGCTGGCCGCGATCCCGGCGCGCTTTGCGCTGGAGCGGGGCCAGTGGGCCGAGGCCGCGGCCCTGACCCCGAGGCCGGGCGACCTCGCCTGGAGCAAGTTTCCGCAAGCGGAGTCGATCGTGTGGTTCGCCCGTGGCCTCGGGGCGGCCCGCAGCGGCGATCCGGCGCGGGCCCGGCAGGACCTGGCCCGGATCGAGGCCCTGCGCGACGGGATGACCGCGGCCAAGAGCCTCTACTGGGCGCACCAGAGCGAGGTGCAGCGGCTGGCGGTGGCGGCCTGGATCGCGCGGGCCGAGAAGCGGGACGACGAGGCCCTCGCCCTGATGCGGGCATCCGCCGAGGCCGAGGACGAGACCGAGAAGCATCCGGTCACGCCGGGGCCGATCAAGCCCGCGCGAGAGCTGCTCGCCGAGATGCTGATCGAGGTGGGCCGGCCCGCGAGCGCGCTCCAGGAAGTGGAGGCCTCGCATCGCGTGGAGCCGAACCGCTTCCAGGGCCTCTACGTCGCGGCCCGGGCCGCCGAGCTGGCCGGCGAGAGCACCAAGGCCCGCGTCTACTACGTGAGGCTGGTGGACCTCGGCAAGGACGCGGACCCGTCGCGGCCGGAGCTCGAGCAGGCCCGTCGCTTCGTCGTCGCGAAGTAGCCCTCCCGGGGAACCCAAGAGACCCCCGCGCAGCTTGCGAGCGCGGGGGTCTCTCCTTTATATGGCGGGTACATGGCGGGGTGCGCCTTGTCGGCCGGGAGGGGGCATGGTAGCCTCTGCCCGCCTCGCGGATCATGCGTCCGACGTCACCGCGTCGTCCACCCGAGTAGCCAAGGATCTCATCGTGAACAACGCGCAGGCCTCCGCCGAGTCCACCGGCAGCACACTTCATAGGAGAAGGAGGGGTTCCCCATGAGGCGTTCACACGACATCCGGGCCGGCCTGATGGACCGGCGTTCACTGCTGCAGGGCATGGCGCTCCTGGGGGGACTGACGCTCTGTCCCCGGATCGCGGGCGCGCAGGCCGGGGCGGCCAAGGCCGGCACGATCATGGTGCGCTGGCTGGGCGGCGGCGTGGTCGAGCTGGCCACGCCCGACTACAAGCAGATGGCCTACATCGACGCGTGGATCTGGAACAACGCGGGCTGGACCCGGTTCAACGTCCCCAAGCCGCCCGAGTACGCCTCGAAGGACGGCTTCGTGCAGTACGTCAAGTCGAAGTCGCCCCAGGCGGTGCTGGTGCTCCTCACCCACGATCATGGTGATCACATCGGCGACTACTTCGAGATGCTCCAGGCCCTCAACGCCGCCGGCGTGCCGGTCAAGACGGGAGGGCAGAGCGATCTCATGCGCAAGGGGCTCGTGCCCCAGTTCAAGAGCGCCGGTCTCGATCCCGCGCAGATCGTGCTCAACGGCGGCGGCAGCATGAACTTCGGCGGCATCTCCAAGCACGGCGACATGACCGTGCATCTCGTGCCCGCCATCCACTCGACGCTGGCCGGCTACCCGTCGGCCGGCTTCATCGTGGAGATCGGCGGGGTGCGGGTCTACGCGAGCGGCGACACCGACCTCTTCGGCGACATGAAGCTGATCGGCGAGCGCTACCGGCCCCAGCTGGGCTTCTTCTGCGTCGGCGACGGGCCGTACACGATGGGCCCCGAGGACGCGGCCCGCGCCTGCCAGATGACGGGCATCTCGCAGGCGGTGCCGGTGCACTACGCCCACAATGCCCAGGTGCTGGGCATCCAGGCCGGCGAGGACTTCCGCCGGGCGGTCGCGGCCATCACGCCGAGCGTGAAGGTGCACGTGATGAAGCCGGGGGACAGCATCCAGGTCACCACCTGATCCGACGAGCGGCAGCGCGCGGCGCGGACTGACGCGCCGCGCGCTTGCCCCCTCGGCGCCCGGCATGCTAGGCTCCCCGCACTTTCCCGGGGGGCACGGTAGCGTCCCCCTCCACACCGGGGCCAAGGGAGACTCCGATGCCGTTCGTCAACATTCGTATCTACGAAGGTTGGGGCAAGGAGCGCCTGAGCGAGATCGCCAAGCGGGTGACCGCGGCGATCACCGACGTCACCCAGCTGCCGAGGGAAGCGGTCTGGGTCGTGTTCGAGGAGGTCGACCCGCCCGACTGGTACGTGGGCGGCAAGCCCGGCGAGCGCATGGCCAAGAAGTGACGGCGCTCAGCACGTGATCGGCCGGCTCATGCGTCAGCTGAATGCGGTGGGGGGGCTTGGGGGAGGAGCGGCGCCGCTCCCCCCCAATATGAAATGAGCAGTACCGTCACGCCCCGAGACCCCCGCTTCACCGAGGTCGTGGGCCCCACGGTCGAGTTCGAGCGTATCGCCGGCGGCTGCCTGTTCACCGAGGGGCCGCTCTGGCATCCCACCGGGCAGTACCTGCTCTGGAGCGACATGCCCGGGGATCACCTCCGGCGCTGGTCCGCCACGGATGGCGTCACCACGTTCCGCAAGCCGTGCAACAAGTCCAACGGGCTCACGTGGGACCGGCAGGGTCGCCTGCTCGCCTGTGAGCACGCCTCCAGCCAGGTGTCGCGCACCGAGCCCGACGGGCGGATCACGCCGCTGGCCACCCACCACGGGGGCAAGCAGCTCAACAGCCCCAACGACGTCGTGTGCGCCGCCGACGGCGGGATCTACTTCAGCGATCCGCCCTACGGCCGCGCCGAGTTCTACGGAGTGCCGCGCCCTCAAGAGTTGCCCTTCCAGGGCCTGTTCCGGGTCGGCTCCGATGCCCGGAGCCCGGTCCTGCTCGTCGACGACTTCGACCGCCCCAACGGCCTCTGCTTCTCGCTCGACGGGCGCCGGCTCTTCGTCAACGACACCGCCCGCCAGCACATCCGGGTCTTCGACCTGAAGGGCGACGGCACCCTCGCGGGCGGCAAGGTGTGGGCGGAGACCACCGGCGAGGGCAAGGGCGCGCCCGACGGGATGAAGATCGACTCGCGCGGCCACGTGTACTGCTGCGGGCCCGGCGGCATTCACGTGTTCAGCCCGGAGGCGCACTGCCTGGGCGTGATCCACGTGCCGGAGCCGGTGGCGAACTTCGCGTGGGGCGACGCGGACTACCGGAGCCTCTACATCACCGCGTCGACGTCGGTGTTCCGGATCCGGACCGCCACCCCGGGCCTGCCCGCCCTGTGACGCGGATCGCCGCGTGCTGACCCGCACTCTCTCGTAACCAAAGGAGGCGCTTCATGATCCTGCGCGTACTCACGATGCTGCTGGCCCTGGCCCTGGCGGTGCCGATGACGGCCTCGGCCCAGAAGGCGATCAAGGTCGGGATGCCGATTCCGCTGTCCGGCCCGCCCGCGCTCTTCGGCGACCCCGCCTCCAAGGGCGCCCAGATGTACGTCGACGAGCTGAACGCCAAGGGAGGAGTGCTCGGCCGCAAGATCGAGCTGATCGTGCGCGACTCCAAGGCGGACGCCAACGAAGCGGTGCGGGTGGCGCGCGAGATGATCCTCAAGGACAATGTGGACTTCCTGGTGGGGACGCTCACCTCCGCGGAAGGCCCGGCGGTGTCGGTGGTGGCGAAGGAGAACAAGATCGTCTTCATCGCCCCGATCCCCAAGACGGACCAGCTCACCGCCGCGGACAAGCTGCATCCCTACGTCTTCCGGATCGCGGCCAACACCACGATGGAGGGCCGCAGCGCGGCCGAGATCGTGGCCAAGTGGCCGGTCACCAAGGTCGCCACCATCGCCTTCGACTACGCCTACGGCCAGGACGTGACCCGCGCGTTCGTGGAGCACATCAAGAAGATCAAGCCGAGCGTGCAGATCGTGGACCAGCAGTGGCCCAAGCTCGGCGAGCAGGACTACAACCCCTTCATCAACGCCCAGATGGCCAAGAAGCCGGACGCCATCGTGTCGTCGATCTGGGGGGGCTTCTTCGTGACCTACGCCAAGCAGGGCAAGGCCCTCGGCATGTTCGACGCGGTGAAGTACAACTTCCTCGGGCTCGGCGAGGCGGGCACCCCGGAGACCACCAAGTCGATGGGCGCCGACTACCCGGTCGGCATCTGGGCCAACACCTACGACGCCTTCTACTGGGGAGAGACCGCGGCGCACCGCGAGTACACCGAGAAGCTCTCCAAGTACCTGAAGGACGAATACCCGTCCTCGTGGGCGATCCAGGGCTACACCGGCATGCAGTTCCTCGCGGAGGCCATCAAGAAGGCGGGCAGCACCGACTCGGACAAGGTGTCGAAGGCGCTGCTGGGCCTCACCATCGACACGCCGATCGGGAAGCAGACTATCCGAGAAAAAGATCACCAAGCCAACCGTGGCCAACTCTACGGGAAGACCGTCAAGGATCCGAGGTTCCCGTTCCCGATCATCAAGCCCATCGAGTACGTGGACCCGACGAAGTTCATGGACTAGGCGTGGTGGCCCGCCAGGGGGGCGGGCGGGGCGGCCGGGGCGGGCCCTTGTTCGGTGAACCACTCACCGTGCCCGCCCCGGCCGCCCCGCCCGCCCCCTGGCGACCGTTGCGTCTGACCTGACCTGCCATGAGATCCCCGTCCGCTTCGCAACTCTCTAGACCAATCTCCTAGAAACTCCCGAGCGATGCCGGATCTGGCGTTCGTGTTCGCGCAGAGTCTCAGCGGGCTGACCGCGGCGATGTTTCTCTTTCTGATCGCGTCGGGGCTGTCGCTGATCTTCGGGGTGCTGCGGGTGCTGAACTTCGCCCACGGCACGTTCTACATGCTCGGGGCCTACTGCGCGTTCCAGATCGTGCAGTGGATCGGGCTCGACGGCGGGCGCTTCTGGCTGGCCGCGCTGGGGGCCGCGCTGGCGGTCGCGGCGCTGGGCGGGATCGTGGAGCGGGTGCTGTTCCGGCACCTCTACGACAAGGAGGAGCTCTACCAGCTGCTCTTCACCTACGCCCTCGTGCTGATCCTGAGCGACGTGGCCAAGATCATCTGGGGCACCCAGCAGAAGTCGGTGAGCCGGCCCGCCGAGCTGACCGGAGCCTTCCAGATCTTCGGCGCCACCGTGCCCCACTACAACCTGTTCATCCTGGCCCTCGGCCCCACCATCGCGCTCACCTTCTGGTTCGTGCTCCAGCGCACGCGCGCGGGCCGGTTCATCCGCGCCGCCGCGCTGGACCGCGAGACCCTCGGCGCGCTCGGCGTCAACGTGGACGGCCTCTACACCTGGGTGTTCGTGCTCGCCTCCTTCCTGGGCGGACTGGGCGGCGCCCTGATCGCCCCCATGCGGGCCACCACTCCGGGCATGGACACCGAGGTGATCGTGGAGGCCTTCGTGGTGGTGGTGATCGGCGGCCTCGGCTCGTTCTGGGGCACGTTCCTGGGCGCGCTGATCTACGGCCAGGTGCTCTCCTTCGGCATCCTCTTCTTCCCGCGCTTCTCGATCTTCGCGGTGTTCGCCCTCATGGCCGCGGTCCTGATGATCCGTCCCTGGGGCCTGCTGGGCCGCCCGATCCGCTAGCCGTGCTCGCCCGCGTGCCCTGGGCCCTGCTGGTGCTGATCGCCGCCTTCTTCGTGCCGGCGGCCGGCTCGCGCTTCTACACCTTCGTGGCCAACGACGTGGTGATCTGGGCGCTCTTCGCCACCAGCCTCAATCTGCTGGTGGGCTACACCGGACTGGTCTCCTTCGGGCACGCGGCCTACTTCGGCATCGGGGCCTACACCACCGGCATCCTGATGAAGAAGGCGGGCCTCTCGTTCCTGATCGCGTTCCCCGCCGCGGGGATCGTGGCCGGCGTGTGCGCGCTCGTGTTCGGCTTCTTCTGCGTGCGCCTCACCCGCATCTACTTCGCGATGCTCACGCTCGCCTTCGCCCAGATCGTCTGGGCCATCTGCTTCAAGTGGAACGAGGTGACCGGCGGGGAGCAGGGCATGCCCGAGATCCCCTACCCGAGCTTCGACGGCGTCGACCGGGTCGTCTCCGCGCTGCCCGCACTGGGGAGCTACCGCACCTCCGACTACTACTACTTCACGTGCCTGGTCCTGGTGGCCCTCTGTTTGTGGGCCTTGCGGCGAATAGTCGCCTCGCCCTTCGGCCGCATGCTCACGACCATCCGGGAGAACGCGGAGCGGGCCGAGTTCATCGGGGTGAACGTCCGGCGCTACGAGCTGGCCGCCTTCGTGATCGCGGGCGTCTTCGCGGGCCTGGCCGGCGGGCTCTTCGGCATCTTCAACCGCGGCGTGTTCCCCGACTTCGCGTACTGGACCAAGTCCTCCGAGGTGCTGATCATGACCCTGCTGGGCGGCATGGGCACCTTCTACGGCCCCGCGATCGGCGCGCTCGCCCTCATCTGGCTCAACCAGCAGATCGTCTCCTACACCCAGTACTGGCCGCTGATCCTCGGCAGCATCCTGGTCATCCTGCTCTTCGTGTTCCCGGGCGGGCTGGCCGGCGCGGTGATCGCGCTCTGGCGCCGGCTCGTGAGGAGCCCCGTCGGTGCTTGAGGTCCGGAGCGTCACCAAGAGCTTCGGCGGCTTCAGCGCGGTGGGCGGGGTGTCGTTCACGGTGCCGCGCGGATCCATCAGCGCCATCATCGGGCCCAACGGAGCGGGCAAGACCACGCTCTTCAACCTGATCACGGGCCACCTCGAGCCGGACAGCGGCCGGGTCGTGTTCAACGAGCGGGACGTCACCGGGATCGCCCCGCACGACCTCTGCCGCCTCGGGATGGGCCGCTCCTTCCAGCGTACCAACATCTTCCCGCGCCTCACCGTCTACGAGAACATCCAGGCCGCCTACGTCTCCCACCGGGGCCGCGGCTTCAACCTCTTCACCCCGGTGGCCGGCCTCTACCGCGCGGAGACGGAGAGCCTGCTCTCGGCGGTGGGTCTCCTGGAGAAGGCTCACGAGACCTCCGGCTTCCTCTCCCACGGCAACCAGAAGCAGCTCGAGCTGGGGATCGCGCTGGCGCTCGAGCCCGAGCTCCTGCTGCTCGACGAGCCCACCGCCGGGATGTCGGCCACCGAGACCCGCGACTCGATCCGTCTCATCGAGCGCCTCGCGGCCGACCGCGGCCTCACCCTGCTGTTCACCGAGCACGACATGGAGGTCGTGTTCTCCATCGCCCACCGGATCACCGTGCTCCACCAGGGCCGGGTGATCGCGGACGGGGCCCCCGCCGACGTGCGCCGCGATCCCGAGGTGAAGCGCGTCTACCTCGGAGACAGCCGGTGAGCGTGGACGCGACCGGCACGATCCTGGCCGTGGAGGATCTCTACACCGCCTACGGCCTCTCCCAGGTGCTGTTCGGGGTCACCCTCGAGGTCCGGCAGGGCGAGTGCGTGTGCTTGCTGGGGCGCAACGGGGTGGGCAAGACCACCACCATGCGGAGCATCATCGGCCTCACCCCGCCGAGCCGCGGGCGGGTGGTGTGGAAGGGCGACGAGGTCACCGGGAAGGCGCCCTACCAGATCTCGCGCGCCGGGATCGGGTTCATCCCGGAGGACCGGCGAATCTTCGCGGAGCTCACGGTGTGGGAGAACCTGGACGTGGCGGCGCGGGGCAGCCGCAACGGAGGCTGGACGGTCGACCGGGTCTGCGAGCTGTTCCCCAAGCTGCGCGAGCTGATGGGACGCCAGGGCGGCTTCCTCTCCGGGGGCGAGCAGCAGATGCTCACCATCGCCCGCACCCTCATGGGCAACCCCGAGCTCCTCTTGCTGGACGAGCCGTCGGAGGGCCTGGCCCCACTGGTCGTGCAGCACCTGAAGGAGCAGATCGCGCGGCTCAAGGCCGACGGGCTCACGATCCTGCTCGCGGAGCAGAACGTGGAGTTCTCGCTGGACCTGGCCGATCGGGTCTACGTGCTGGAGAAGGGGCACATCCGCTACGAGGGCACCGCCCGCGAGTTCCGCGCCAACGACGCGATTCGCCAGCAGTACCTCGCTCTCTAGCCGTCCCGCGAGGACGGCAGGGCGGCGCCCGGAGGCGCCGCCCCTTCCGCACCTGCGCTAGCGGCGCGAGGCCGCCGGGTCGCTGCCCTGGAGGAAGCGGTCGTACTCCTCTTCCGCCTTCTCCCGGGTGTAGCCGTAACGCTGCTGGAGCAGGCCCACCATCTGCTCGGCCTTGCCCTCGGCGCGATCGAGCTCGTCGTCGGTGATCTTGCCCCACTGCTCCTTGGCCTTCCCCTTCATCTCCTTCCACTTCCCCGCGAGGATGTCCCGGTTCATTCTCGACTCCTTTTGGTTGTTGGAGGTGTCTTCGCTCCGTGCTGCGCTCACGAGGAACGCAAGGCGCGTGCCGCTCGACGCCGCGGCGCGTCCGGCGATGAGGGCGGCGATTCCCGGGACGGACCGCGCCTCCCGGTTCCCGTCGCGTCGGTCTTACCGGGTAGGCTCGGGGCCGGGCTAGACCGCGGCGCCCTGGCGGCGCAGCTCGGTCTGGACGTCGGCCGCCGGGACGTCGCGCACCGCCTTGCCCCCGCGGGCGGCGAGGGCCGCGCACACGCCCGCGGCCTGGCCGGTGGCCATCGA
>Ga0207707_10000195_pt1 | contig 64061 bp, 55 predicted proteins | sample KBSC83BmetaG_FD_184336 | JGI IMG/M metagenome (GOLD analysis project Ga0207707, IMG submission 184336) | Corn rhizosphere microbial communities from Kellogg Biological Station, Michigan, USA - KBS C8-3B metaG (SPAdes) (version 2) | ecosystem: Host-associated > Plants > Roots > Rhizosphere ... | reverse complement strand
CTGCGCTTTGTGAATGCTGGAGGCACCGGCGGGAATCCCGGAGGGATCGGCGGGAACCGCAGCATCGTCAATGCCGGAGGCATCGGCGGGAACCGCAGCATCGTCAATGCCGGAGGCATCGGCGGGAACCACAGCGTCGTCAATGCCGGAGGCATCGACGGGAAGCGAAGCGTCGTCAATCCCCTCCATGAACGCCTTCATCTCCCGAACCACCTGCGCCTCGTTCGAGCGGTAGATGAAGTGGCTGGCGAAGGGAATGCGCACGATACGGGCATTGGGCAAGCGCTTCTCGAGCGCCGAGAGCCGCTGCGTTTCCCGCTCGTAATCCTTGGGCGGCCGGCCTTTGAAGCGGTCGTGCGGCGCCGCGGCGATCACGAGGAGAGGTCCTTTGACGTCGATGAAAGCCCGCTGCCCCTTGTCCTGAGCCTGGTTGTACACCGCGACGGGATCGGGGGGCTCGGGGGCTGCGCTCCGTTCCGGTGGTGGCAGGGATTCGAGATTCTTCGACATCCGCTGCACCTGCTGCTCGAACAGCGGCAGCAGTCCGGATTGCTGGAGCTGCTGCAGTTGCACCTTTTCGAGCTGTGGATCGACGGTGCTCAAGTGCTTCAGTCGCCTCAGCAGCTCCGCCATGTCCACCTCGTAGCTCCCCACTGCCGGGTCGTAGAACGCCGAAGGGCCGTGGGCGTCGAGGTAGATGAGCCCGGCAACGCGCTCGGGGTGGCGGCTCCCCATCGAGCTCAATTCCTCACCTGCGATGGAGTGGCCGGCGACGAACGGACGATCGAGCTTCAGAGCCGCGATCACCGCCAGAACGTCATCGCCGAGGCGATTCGCGTCGTAGTTCTCGGGAGTCGGTGCCGGTTTGTCGGACAGCCCGTAGCCGCGCCGCGTGATGCCATAAACGTGATGATGGGCAGTGAAATTGAGCGCGAACTCGTCAAAGACATGGGCAGTGGCGCCCTGCCCTGTCAGCAGCACGAGCGCGCGGCCGGTTCCGCCCCAGTCGAGCACTTCCAGCTTCACTCCCGTGTCGACGGTGACGAAGAGGACCTTGTGCGGCGAGGTGTCTGGGGGTTCGAAAGCGGCTTTGGCAGCGGATGCGCCGGCCGACGTGGGTGGACGATCAGCAGTCGCGGCGCCGGCCGATGCGGGTGCGGCGTGAGCAGTCGCGGCGACGGCCAATGCGGGTGGACGGTCAGCAGTCGCGGCGCCGGCCGATGCGGGTGCGGCGTGAGCAGTCGTGGCGACGGCCAATGCGGCCGCGAGCGATGCAATCAAGGCAGCTCGTTGTGCGCGCACCAGCGTCTCTCAGCGCCGCAGCTCCGGCCACGCTGCACGCAGATACGCAACCATCGAGACCAGCGTGGCCGCTGCGGCAATCTCGGTCAGCACGACGCCGATCTTGTAGATGTGCAACCCCAGCAGATCCTGTCGGTACAGCATGGTCGCGAGCCCGACGATTTGAAAAATCGTCTTGTACTTGCCGAGCACAGAGACGGCGACTTTGCGCCGCTCGCCGATCTCGGCCATCCACTCCCGTAGCGCAGAGATCGTGATCTCGCGGCCGATGATCACGGCTGCAGTCAACACGATGACCCAGTGAGGGTCCTTGCTCACCAGCAACACCAGCGCGACGGCAACGATCAGCTTGTCCGCGACCGGGTCGAGGAACGCCCCCAGCCGGGAGGTCTGGCCCAGCTTGCGAGCCAGATAGCCGTCCAGGGAGTCGGTGACGCCTGCTGCCGCGAACATCAGCCCGGCGGCAGGATCGGCCCAGTGGTACGGCATGTAGAACAGCAGCACGATCAGCGGAATCGCGGCAATGCGCAGCCAGGTGAGCGTGTTGGGTATGTTCCAGGGCATGCAAGGGATGTACGGCGGCGGCTCAAGCGCCCGGATGGAGGTGATCATAAAGACTTCGAGCCAGCGATGCGCCTATTCCGGCGACTTGCTCGAGGTCCGCGACGCCGGCGCGCAGTACGCCCTGGAGGCCGCCGAAGTGCTTCAGCAGCGCGCGCCGCTTGGCTGGGCCCAGGCCCGGGACGGTCTCCAGCACCGATTCGTTGTAGCGGCGGGCCCGCTTACGCCGGTGTCCGGTGATCGCGAAGCGGTGCGCCTCGTCGCGTACGCGCTGGATCAGTCGCGATGCTGGCGAATGCGCTTCCGGTATGCGCGGCTCGGCGATGCCCTGCACGAACAGGCGTTCCTGGCCGGCCTTGCGGTCCGGACCCTTGGCCACGCCCACGAGCGTGATGTCGCTGAAGCCGAGTACCTCCAGCACCTCGTGCACCTGGCTGATCTGGCCCAGGCCACCGTCGATGAGTAGCAGATCCGGAGGCGGGATCTCACCGTCGCGAATGCGGGTGTAACGACGCTCCAATGCTTGCCGCAGCGCGCCGTAGTCATCGCCGGGGGTCACGCCTGTGATGTTGAAGCGACGGTACTCCTTCTTCAACGCTCCTTCGGGGCCGAACACGACACACGAGGCTACCGTGCCCTCCCCGCCCGTGTGGCTGATATCGAAGCACTCGATGCGCGCGGGCGGCTCGGGCAGATCCAGCACCTCTGCGAGCGCTGCGAGCATTTCCTCCATGCCCTGCTTTTGCGACAGCCGCATGCGCAGCGCCTGGGTCGCGTTCTCTTGTGTCAGCTCGATCCACTTCAGCCCCAGCCCACGAGCCGGCGTGCGCACTCGCAATGAGCGCCCCGCACGGGTGCTGAGCGCCTGAGCCAGCGACTCCTCGTCTTCGAGCTTGCGGCTCAAGAGGATCTCCGGCGGCGCCTCCTGTGTCGCGTAGTACTGCATGATGAACGACGCCAGGGCTTCGTCAGGCTCTGCAAGGGCTGCCCGAGGAAAGTAGCTGGTTGTACCGAGATTGCGACCACCGCGCACGAGCATGACGCTCACCGAATATTCACCGGGCTCACCGACGATGCCGAACACGTCCACATCGCGTTCGTCGTCTGCGGTGACGACCTGCTGCAGCTGAATACGTTTCATCGTCGCGAGCTGATCGCGCAATTGCGCCGCTCGTTCGAAATTGAGGCGACTCGCGGCCTCCTCCATGCGGACTTGCAGCTGTGCGGTCACCTCTTCGTCACGACCTTCGAGCACCTTCACGGCCGCGTCGATGTCCTGCGCGTAGGCCTCGCGAGTGACGAGCCCCACGCACGGAGCCGAGCAGCGCCCGATCTGATGTTGCAGACACGGCCTGCTGCGGTTGGCGAAAAAGCTGTCGCGGCAATTGCGAATCCGAAAAAGCTTCTGCAACTGGTTGAGCGTATCCCGCACGGCGCCGGCGTTGGGGAAAGGCCCGAAGTAACGCCCGGGCGCGCTGCGCGACCCGCGGTAGAACGCCAGCCGCGGGAACTCATGGTCGATACACAGGTGGATGTAGGGGAAGCTCTTGTCGTCGCGCAGAACCACGTTGAAGCGCGGCTTGTGCGCTTTGATCAAGTTGTATTCGAGCAGCAGCGCTTCGGTCTCGGAGCCGGTGACGGTGACCTCGATGTCCGCGATCTGCTGCACCAGCGCCTGCACCTTGGGGTTCACATTCCCGGCGGCAAAGTAGGTGCTCACGCGGTCCTTCAGGCTCTTTGCCTTGCCGACGTAGAGCACCTCATGCTCGGCGCCGAACATGCGATACACGCCGGGACGCCTCGGCAGCGCCGCTGTGAACTCCTTTGGATCGAATACGCGGGCGTTCATCAGAGCTCTAGAGCTCGGCCAGCTCACATGCGCGTGCTAAGACTTTTTTGAACATCTCGGCCGTGAGGCGGCGCGTCTGGGTGTTATAGCGGCTGCAGTGATACGAGTCGATCAGGTGTTTCCCCACGCCAAGGGAGTGCTCACGCCCGTGCCCGAACGGGAAATCCCCCCGCTTGAGGCCCTCGGACATCAGAAAGGCCTCGTGAGCGACCCGCCCCAATGCCACGATCACGCGAGCTCGTGCCAGCTCGCGAAGCTCGACTCGAAGGTATGCGTTGCAACGGCGGATCTCGTCGGGGAGCGGCTTGTTGGCCGGCGGCACGCATTTGACGGAGTTGACGATTCGGGCGTTCCGCAACTGCAATCCGTCATCCGCGGAGGTGGACTCCGCACGGGTGGCAAGTCCCAGCTCGTAGAGCGTCTCGTAGAGAAGCAACCCGGCGTAGTCGCCCGTGAACGGGCGGCCCGTGCGGTTTGCGCCGTGCATTCCCGGTGCGAGGCCGACGATGAGGATGCGGGGTGCCGCAGCACCGAAGGACGGTACCGGGCGGGCGAAGTATCCCGGGTAACGCTGGTGCGTTTCGGCGAGGAACTCAGCGAGGCGTGGACAGCGCGTACAATTCGGGTCGTAGCTCGCGCTCGCCTGTGGCGCCGGCGGACGCACGAGCTGCGGCGTCGGCCGCCCCGGGCCGCCTGCGGCTTTTGTGTGACGCCGCTCAGTCATTCATGTGGCGGATCACAGCCGAGGCGAACCCCGAGCAGCTCATGAGAGTCGCTCCTGGAATCAGCCGCTGCAGATCCTCTTCGACGTTCTTGCGCGCCGCCAGCTCGCGCTTGGGAGCCTTGATGGCCTCGCGCAAGCGCGCCAGGTCGTAGGTCAGCTCCTTGTGCGCAATGGTGTTGGCGACACCCTTGATGATCAGGTCCGCCGCCTCAGTCCATTTGATATACCGCAACATCATCTCCGCCGAGAGGATGAGCGACCCGGGGTTCACACGGTCCTTGCCCGCGAAACCCGGCGCGGTGCCGTGAGTCGCCTCGAACACTGCCATGCCGTCGCCGATGTTGCCGCCGGGAGCGATGCCGATGCCGCCGACCTGCGCCGCGAGCGCATCGGAGATGTAGTCGCCGTTCAGGTTGAGGGTGGCGATGACATCGTATTCCTCGGGCCGCAGCAGCACCTGCTGCAAAAAGTTATCGGCGATCACATCCTTGACCACGATCTCCTTCCCGGTGACCGGATGGGGAAAGGCCATCCACGGCCCGCCGCCGATTTCCTTGGCCCCGAATTCCTCGCGCGCCAGCTGATAGCCCCAGTTCCGGAAGGCGCCTTCCGTGAACTTCATGATGTTGCCTTTGTGGACCAGCGTGACGGAAACGCGGTCGTGGTCGATCGCGTACTGGATCGCCTTGCGGATCAGCCGTTCGCTGCCCTCCTTCGACACCGGCTTGATGCCGATGGCTGAGCTGCTGGGAAAGCGGATGGCGGTCACCGCGAATTCGCGCTGCAGGTACGAGATGAGCTTGTGAACCTCGGCGGAGCCTGCGGGCCACTCGATGCCGGCGTAGATATCCTCGGTGTTCTCCCTGAACACGATCATGTCCGTCTGGCTCGCGTCCTGCATCGGACTGGACACACCGGGGAAATGCCGGATCGGCCGCACGTTTGCATACAGATCGAGGGTTTGTCGCACGGCGACGTTCAGCGAGCGAATGCCCTCACCCACGGGTGTGCCTAGCGGGCCCTTGATCGATACCACGAGCTCACGCAGCGCCTGCAGCGTCTCATCCGGCAACGACTCGCCGTAGAGCTTCACTGCCTTCTCACCGCTGAAGATCTCGACCCAACTGATGCGGCGGCGCCGCCCGTAAGCCTTCTCGACCGCCGCGTCCACGACGCGCCGCATCGCCGGCGTCACATCGATCCCGATGCCGTCCCCCTCGATGAAGGGAATCAGGGGATCGTCCGGGACGTTCAGCGAGGAGTCGGGGTTGACCGTGATGCGATGCCCCGAAGAGGGAAGAACGATGTGCTCGTATTGCATGACCTGCCTGCGTGCTAAACCGCTGAATCTGCTGGGTTTCCCGCAGGCTCGCCCCTCATTCGGGCGGGCGGTGCCGGAGGCGGGTCCGCGGCGCGGGCATTTTATCAGCCCTGCGCAGACCGCCCATCACGGATGTGCACCAGGGGTGTGCGACCGACGGCCGCACATGGACTCCCCCGTTCGGCCCCGCGCCTCAGTCGAGCTTCCGATACGCGCTCAAGGTGAGGAAGCTCGAGAACTCCTTCGCGGTCGTGATCTGGTCCAGCAGCGCCGCTGCCTCATCGAAGTGACCGTTCGCGTACGCGGCGGCCCCGAGCTTGACGGCCAGCCGCTTCTGCTCCTCGGCCAGATACTCGCGGAACAACTCTGCCGTGACGCGACGGGCATCGGTCAGCACTCCGGCCGGGTGGTTGATCCACTGCCAGATCTGCGCGCGGGCGATCTCTGCCGTCGCCGCGTCTTCCATCAGGTTGTTGATCGGCACGCAACCGTTGCCCGACAGCCATGCCGCCATGTACTGCAAGGACACGCTGACGTTGTTACGCAGTCCCTCCTCCGTGATCTGCCCCGGAGGAATCTGCAGCAGATCGGCGGCGACCACGTTGACATCGGGGCGCAGCCGCGCGACTTGATTCGGCGTCGGCATGAGGCGGTCGAAGATCTCGCGTGCGATGGGCACCAGGGCCGGATGGGCCACCCAGGTTCCATCGTGGCCGTCGGAGGCCTCTCGCTCCTTGTCGGCTCGCACTTTGGCCAGCGCACGCTCGTTGGCTTCCGCATCGTTCTTGATCGGGATCTGTGCCGCCATGCCGCCCATCGCAAACGCCCCGCGCCGATGACACGTGTGGATGCAAAGGAGCGAGTACGAGCGCAGGAAGTGCGTCGTCATCGTCACCTGGTTGCGCTCAGGAAGCACGAAATCGTCGCGGCGCGCGAACTTCTTGATGAAGCTGAAGATGTAGTCCCAGCGGCCGCAATTGAGGCCGACGATGTAGTCCTTGAGCTCCCACAGGATCTCGTCCATCTCGAACGCTGCGAGGATGGTCTCGATCAGCACGGTGCACTTGATGGTCCCGTGGGGAAGCTCCAGGCGCTTCTCGGCAAAATCGAACACCCGCGACCACAACGCCGCCTCTTCGTGGCTCTCGAGCTTCGGCAGGTAGAAATAGGGTCCGGTGCCGCGCCTGATGAGCTCATGCGCGTTGTGAAACAGATACAGGCCGAAATCGAACAGGGCGCCGGGTACCGGCTGTCCCGCAAGCGTCACGTGCTTCTCATTCAGGTGCCAGCCGCGCGGGCGAACCAGGAGCACCGCGGTCTCCTTGTTCAGCTTGTAGCTCTTGCCTTCGGGGGATCTGAACTCGATGGTGCGGCGCACCGCATCGCGCAGGTTCTCCTGGCCGGCGACGATGTTTTCCCAGGTCGGGGCCAGGGAGTCCTCGCAGTCCGCCATGAACACCTGGGCTCCGGAGTTGAGCGCGTTGATGATCATCTTGCGCTCTGTGGGCCCGGTGATCTCAACTCGCCGGTCGAGCAGGTCCTTCGGGATCGGCGCCACGCGCCACTCCGACTCGCGAATCTGGCAAGTCTCAGGCAGGAAGTCCGGAAGCTCCCCGGCATCCAGCCGCCGCTGGCGCTCCTCGCGGGCCTGCAGCAGCTGCGAGACCCTGGGGCCAAAGCGCTCGACCAGGGCGCTGACGAATTCCAGCGCCTCAGAGGACAGGATGGGCTGGTGTTCGGCGCGCACCGGCGCGCTGATCGCGAGCGAGGAGCTCATGGGATGTGGTTACTCCGAAAGAACCGCGTGCAGGCAAGAGTCATCAAGAAATTCACGCAGTTGAGCGCAAGTTCCAGAATAGGCGCAAAAACGGGCGAGACAAGATGACAGCGTTGTCATCATAGCGAAAATGATCTGTGCTGTGCGCGCCGCGAGCAGCGGTGGGGGCCTTATGTCGCGCTGGCCCGTTTCTCCGCCCGCCGGGCCTGGGAACGTTCGGCGATGAGCATCGCCAGCTCCAGCGCCTGCTCATGGTTCAGGCGCGGATCGACCGTCGACCGGTAGGCGCGCTGCAGGTCGCCGTCGGTCAGCCCCCTCGCCCCGCCGGTGCATTCGGTGACGTCCTCACCGGTCAGCTCGATGTGCACCCCGCCCAGGTACGAGCCCAGGTCGGCGTGGATCCGGAACGACAGGTCCAGCTCCTTCAGGATGTTCTCGAAGCGCCGCGTCTTGAGGCCCCCGGTGCTGGTCTCGGTGTTGCCGTGCATCGGATCGCACACCCAGAGGACCGTCTGGCCCGTCTGCCGTACCGCCTCGATCATCTTCGGGAGGGCTTTCTCCACGTCCTTGGCGCCGAAGCGATGGATGAGGGTGAGCCGTCCGGGGATGTTCTGCGGATTAAGCGCCGTGACCAGCCCCTGCAGCCATGTCGTGTCCATGGCAGTGCCGATCTTCACACCCATCGGATTGGAGATGCCGCGGAAATACTCCACGTGCGCGCCGTCGAGTTGCGCGGTCCGCATTCCGATCCACGGCATGTGGGTCGACAGGTTGTACCAGCGATTCTGGCGCGGAATGAACCGCGTCTGGGCCTGCTCATAGAGCAGGTGCAGGCCTTCGTGGCTGCAATAGAAATCGACCAGGGTCGCCTCGTGGACGCTGCGCCCGCTCATGCCCTCGAAAAAGTCGAGCGCATCGCCGATCGAGTTCACGATGCGCTGGTAGGCGTCCTTGAGGGCCGCGTGCTTGACGAACCCCAGATCCCAGTACTCCGGGTGATGCAGGTCGGCGAAGCCGCCATCCACCAGCGCTCTGACGAAATTCAGTGTCAGGGCGGCGCGCTCATAACCACGCAACAGAAGTTCCGGGTCGGCCGCGCGTGCCTCCGCGGTGAACTCCGGGCGATTGACCAGATCACCCCGATAGCTCGGCAGCGTCACACCGTTGCGCGTCTCCGTATCCACCGATCGGGGTTTCGCGTACTGACCGGCCATGCGCCCGACGCGCACGATGGGCTTCTTGAGCCCGTGCAGCAGCACGAGGCTCATCTGCAGCATGATCTTCAGCTTCTTGGCGATCAGGTCGGACTCGCACTCGCCGAACGTCTCCGCGCAGTCGCCACCCTGCAGCAGAAACGCCTGCCCACGCTGCGCTGCGGCGAGCCTCTCGCGCAACGCCTCGATCTCCCACGACACGACGATGGGTGGGAGTCTCGACAGATGCGCAACCGCGCGCTCGAGCGCCTTGGCGTCGGTATAGGCAGGCTGCTGCTGGGCGGGTTTGCTTTGCCAGGCCGCAACGTGCCAGGCAGTGGTCTCGGGAGAGCGCATGGCGGGGGATGCTACACACTAGGCCGGGTGGGTTCCATCTGGCACCCTTTGGGGCGCAGAATGCGCGCCTTTTTACGACCTGGGGTCCTCACATGCATCGCGTGCTCATCCTCGGGGCCGGCAAGATTGGCGCTCTGATCTCGGGGTTGCTGGCCGAGTCCGGCAGCTACCAGGTGCAACTGGGCGATGTGGACGCCGCGGCCGCCGCCGCAGTGGCCAAGGCCCATGCCTCACCGCAGCTCACTCCCCACGAGCTGGATGCAACCAACCTCCCCGCGCTGACAGCGCATCTGGCCGCTCAGCCGGTCGACGCGGTCATTTCGAGCCTGCCCTACTACTGCAACGTCGGTGTGGCCGAAGCAGCCTGCCACGCCGGCATTCACTACTTCGATCTCACCGAGGACGTGGAGGTGACTCGGGCGGTGCGTCGGATTGCCGCCGGCGCCGGCACCGCGTTCGTGCCGCAATGCGGGCTCGCTCCCGGATTCATCAGCATCGCTGCGGCCGAGCTCATCACCCACTTCGACGAGCTGCGCGCGGTGAAGCTGCGTGTCGGCGCCCTGCCCCAACATCCGAACAACGTCCTGAAATACTCCCTCACCTGGTCGACCGAGGGCCTCATCAACGAGTACGGCAATCCCTGCCAGGCGATCGTCGATGGCCACAGCATCGATGTCGCGCCGCTCGAGGGGCTGGAGGAGATCGAGATCGACGGCACGCTGTACGAGGCTTTCAACACCTCCGGCGGCCTGGGCTCCCTCGCAGAGACCCACGGCGCCCACTGCGAGTCGATGAACTACAAGACGATCCGCTATCCGGGCCACTGCGAGCAGATGCGACTGCTGATGAACGACCTGAAGCTCAACCACGACCGCGGTACGCTCAAGCGAATCCTCGAGAATGCCGTGCCGCAGACCCTGCAGGACGTGGTGATCGTGTATGCCGCGGTCACCGGCAAGCAGGACGGCGAGCTGCGCGAGGAAAACTACGTCAACAAGGTCTATCCGCAACTGATCGCCGGGCGCTTGTGGTCGGCGATCCAGGTGACGACGGCTTCCGGCATCACCTCGGTCGTCGACCTCGTCCTGGAGCACCCGCAGAAGTATCGTGGGTTCGTGGCGCAGGAACAGTTCCGCCTCACCGGGATCCTCGCCAACCGGTTCGGTCGCTACTATGCGCCCGGAGGAACCAAGGATGTCTCCGGAGAAGTCGTGGTGAGCGGCAAAACCGGACAGCAACGCGGACAGCACAAGGCGGCACGCCGATGACCACTACCGATCTGCACTCGATACTGACGCGGCTCGGGCTCGAGCCGGAGAGTCCCGGGGCCTGGTCCGGGTCGCAGGGCTGGTCCGTCTCGAAGCAAGACCCGCTGCTGAACATCCGCAATCCGGCGGACGGCACCCTGTTGGCGCAAGTGCGCCCCGCGAGCGCCGACGACTATGAGAACGTCATCTCCTCGGCGGTGGCGACAGCCGCTCTCTGGCGTCAGGTTCCCGCACCCAAGCGCGGCGAAGCCGTACGTCTCCTCGGTGAAGAGCTGCGCAAGCACAAATCCGACCTCGGCACGCTCGTGTCGCTCGAGAACGGCAAGATCCTCCCCGAAGGACTCGGCGAAGTGCAGGAGATGATCGACATCGCGGATTTCGCGGTCGGCCAGTCGCGCATGCTCTACGGCCTGACGATGCAGTCGGAGCGTCCGCGCCATCGGATGTACGAGCAGTGGCATCCGCTGGGAGTCGTCGGAATCATCTCGGCGTTCAACTTTCCGGTCGCGGTGTGGTCCTGGAACGCCCTGCTGGCGGCAGTGTGCGGCAACGTGAGCGTCTGGAAACCCTCGCCGAAGACCCCGCTCACCGCGCTTGCGGTCCAACACATCTGCAACCGGACGATGCAGGCGCATTCGCTGCCGCCGATCTTCCAGATGTTCGTCGACGCGGGGACCGAGCTGGCCACGCTGTTCGTCGATGACCCGCGCGTTGCGCTGATCTCCTTCACCGGCTCGACGGCGGTCGGACGCAAGGTGGGCGAGCGCGTAGCCGCGCGCCTGGGCAAGAGCCTGCTGGAGCTGGGGGGCAACAACGCCGTGATCGTGGATGAGACGGCGAATCTGGACCTCGCGGTGCCGGCCATCGTGTTCGGCGCCGTCGGGACGGCCGGGCAGCGCTGCACTACCACCCGGCGCGTATTCGTGCACACCTCACGCGCGCAAGAGTTGGAGAAGCGACTCGTGCACGCTTATGGCCAGGTGAAGATCGGCAACCCGCTCGAGGCGGGGACGCTGATGGGTCCGCTGATCGATCCGCAGGCCGTGGAGAGGTATAAAGCCGCCATCGCCAGCGCCCGTGCAGCCGGCGCAGAGGTCCTCTACGGGGGCAACGCAATCTCCAGAGCGGGCTGTTTCGTCGAGCCGGCCATCGTGCGCGCGCGCAACGAGTGGCCGCTGGTGCAGACGGAGACTTTCGCACCCATCCTGTATGTGATTCCGGTGGACTCGCTCGAAGAGGCGATTGCCCAGCAGAACGCGGCCGCGCATGGCCTCTCCTCGGCGATCTTCACCGATCGCCTGCAGAGTGCGGAGACGTTCCTCTCCAACGTGGGCAGCGACTGCGGCATCGCCAACGTCAACCTGGGCACTTCGGGGGCGGAGATTGGCGGAGCGTTCGGCGGAGAGAAGGATACCGGCGGCGGACGCGAGTCCGGCTCCGATGCGTGGAAGGCCTACATGCGCCGCCAAACCAACACCATCAACTGGAGCCAGGACCTGCCGCTCGCGCAGGGGATCGAGTTCAAGGTCTAGGGAAGCGCCGGGCCGTGCGGGACGCGCCGCTGTGGACCTGGCGCCTCGGGCAGGCGAGCGCGGCCGCACCTGGCGGCGCGGGCGGACCGGCTAGCGCCCTGGCAGGCGAATGGAGAAGCGTGCGCCGCCCAGGGGCGCTGCGTCGATGGTGAGCGAGCCGCCGTACATCTCGATGGTGTCCTGCACCATGGCGAGACCTATGCCATGTCCGGGGACGTTCTCATCGGTTCGCACGCCGCGCTGACCGACTCGACGCCGATCCTCTTCGGAGATCCCGGGCCCGTCATCCTCGACCACGACCTTGAGCCGCTCGCGGGAGAAAGTCAGGTTATCGATGCTGACAGTGAGCCGCACGCGGCTCTTGCACCACTTGCAGGCGTTATCCAGGACATTCCCCAGCAACTCCACGAAATCGCCGCGGTCGCCGATGAACTGGCTCTCCAGCTCCACCGCCAGCTCGATGCTCAGATCCTTGCGCGCGTAGACCTTCAGCAGAGTTGCCCGCAGCTCACTCGCCACGGCCCCCACGTCCACCGGCGCCTGGCCGAGCAAGGCGCCGCCGGAGGCGGCAGCGCGCTTGAGCTGATGCTCGATGATCCCGCTCATTCGGTCGATCTCGGAGCCGAGCGCGGCTCCCGGGCTCCCGGCGGTTTTCACCTCACCGGTGAGTGCCGAGCGCATGACCGACAGCGGGGTCTTCAGGCTGTGGGCCAGATTGCCGAGCGTGTCCCGGTACCGGAAGACGCGTTTGCGCTCCCCGACGAGCAAGGCGTTGAGGTTGGTGGCGACACCGCTCAACTCGCGCGGATAGCCGCTGCCGAGCGTGTCGATACGGCCCTCCTCGACCGCATGGATCTCCCGTTCCAGGCGGCGTAACGGGCTGAGCACCCAGCGCAACAGCAGCACAAGTGTGCCCAGCAGCAGCAGCGCCAATCCGCCGAAGATCTCCAGCAGCTGACTGCGCAGTCGCCACAGCTCCTTCTGGTACGGGCCCAGGCTCACCGCAACGCTGAACGTCAGGGTCTGGCCGCTCGCCGGATCGTCGCTGAACTGAATGCCCCGGCTTTCCACGGCCACCTCATCGTCGTCCCTTTCGGTGGCACGTGAGAATGTGCGGGCCCCGGGCGGCAGCGCGGGTCCGAAAGCGATCGCCTCCCCGGCCGTCGAAGGGGATTGCCAGACGGTGCTCACTCGCGGGGAACGGATCTGGGCGTACAGCCCGGAGCCGGGCGTCGACAGAGCGGACTCCAGGCTCCTGGCCGCCGGGGCGTAGCTGCCGTTCGGTTGCAGCTCGGCGGCCGCGATGAGCTGCACCATCTGACTGTCCAGCACCTGCTGGAGCGAGCGGTTGGACAGCTCGCGGAAGCTCAGGTCCAGCACGAACCCCATCACTCCGAAGAGCAGGAACAGAGGGATGGAGACGCACAGCAACAGGCGGCGGCTGAGCGAATGCATGGTCAGTGAGCCGCAAGCGCCGGGGCGGAGAAAGAGCCGACTAGCCCTCCCGCCGTGGGAAATACTGCGGCGCTGAGCGCATCGCTCTCCAGAGCAACCTCTACGCGGTTTGGCGCGACAGGGCGAATCGGTACCCCCTGCCGCGCAGCGTCTCGATCGGCTTCAACTGATCCTGCGGATCGAGCTTGCGCCGCAGCCGTCCGATGAGCACCTCGATCACGTTGCTGTCGCGCTCGAAGTCCTCGTCGTACAGCCGCTCGGTCAGCTCGGTCTTGGAGATGACCTCACCGGCCCGCAGCATGAGGTGCTCCAGGATGCGGTACTCGAACGTCGTCAGCTCGACCGGCGCGCCGCTCACCTTGACGGTCTGGGCACGGGTGTCGAGGGTAATCGGGCCGCAAACGAGCTCCGGGCTCGCCCAGCCCCCGGCGCGCCGCAGGAGCGCCTGCAGCCGGGCCAGTACCTCTTCGAAGTGGAACGGCTTGGGTACATAGTCGTCCGCACCCGCCTGCAGGCCTTCGACCTTGTCCTGCCAGTTGTCGCGCGCGGTGAGGATCAGGATGGGGTAGGTCTTGCGCCCGGCACGCAGGCGCCGGATAACCTCCAGGCCGGCCAGTTTGGGCAGGCCGAGATCGATGATCGCGACATCCAGGGGATACTCCAGGGCGGCGAACAGCCCCTCCTCTCCATCGGCCGCCACATCGACCGTGAAGCCGGCCTCGGTGAGGCGGGCCTTCAGCATGTCACGCAGCGCCGCCTCGTCTTCGACCACCAACACCCGCACGGTATACACCCTTTAGGGTCGCTCGAACCCGTTTCTCAACGCGGCAGAGGCCAGCCCATCCCGAACGCTGCGAGGATGCCGTCCGCCAGCACCCACCGCAGTGCGCCTAGGTCACGGTGCCCGTGGCCGCATCCACTCGGACGGTCCACACTCTGCCGGAGTCGTTCAGCAGGCGCAGCACGTAGACGGTCTTGCCGTCCTCGTCTTCAGACTCCGCACGCACCACCCGAGCCTTGAATTTCTGCTCGGCCATCTTCACGGCCTGCTCGATCGAGATCCGATTGTCCGCCACCACGACGGCACGAGGCGCGTGCGGGAGGATTGTAATCGATTGTGCCGACGACCACGAATGAGTGACGGCCAAAGCCAGGGCAAAGGCCGTGACCGCCGCGGCGGCGAGCAACAGGCGTGACAGATAGGTTCGCCGGGTTCCCATGGTTTCCATGAGCGAGCGAGCCGAGCGTCGGGTCGAGCTTACCTCGCTAACTCATCCGGATGTTTGAAAATCGATGCGGGCAGATGACACTAGTCTGCCCGCACCCTCATGGCCCGCCGGTTGTTCCGAGCGTGGGCCAGTAGCCGTGAATATCCGACTGGGGCCTACGATATATAAGAGGCCATGAATGATGACTGAATGGGGGCGCGATTCTTCAGCCCTGCGGTCCGGTTTCACGCTTCTTGGCCTGCACCCACAACTGTTCCCATTCGGTGGCGCTGAAGGATTCCAGCGCCCTGCCCTGGGTGCCGGCGAGCGACTCCATGATGCGGAAACGGCGTTCGAACTTGCCGTTTGCCCCGCGCAAGGCTTCTTCGGCATCCACGCCCAGGTGGCGGCTCCAGTTCGCCAGGGCGAACAGAAGATCGCCGAGCTCTTCCTTCACGTGCTCAGAGTCGCACGCCGCGGAGCCGCCGGCGGCCACATGCTCAGAGTCCCGCTCCGTGCAGCTGCCCACCGCCTCGTCAGTTTCGGCGAGCTCCTCGGCGACCTTCTCGCGCACCTGTGGAGCGCTCTCCCAGTCGAAACCAACACGTGAGGCCCGCCGCCCCAGTTTCGCCGCCCGCGTCAGTGCCGGGAGCGCTTTGGGAACGTCCGCAAGGGTCCCCGCATCCGCCCCGTCGCTGCGTTGGGAAGCCTCCGCCCGCTCGCGCGCCTTGAGCTGCTCCCAGGTCCGGGTCTGCTCCTCAGCGCCGGAAACGCTCGCGCCGGCAAACACATGCGGGTGCCGGCGAACCAGCTTGTCGTGAATCGAGGTGGCGACGCAGGCAAAGTCGAACCAACCGCGCTCCTCGGCCATGCGCGCGTGGAACACGACCTGAAACAGCAAATCGCCGAGCTCGTCGCGCAGCTTGTCCGGGCTGCCGTGCTCGATTGCATCGGCGACTTCGTACGCCTCTTCGATCGTATACGGGGCAATACTCGCAAATGTCTGCTCGCGGTCCCACGGACAGCCGCCGTTGGGATCACGAAGCCGCGCCATGAGAGCAATGAGCGCGCTGAGGGCGCGTTCCGGGTCGCTCATGCGCTCAACGTCCGGTACAGGGTCATGAGCATGCCCGCCGTGGCACCCCAGATGTTCCTCTCGCCGTAGGGGATGTCGTACACCTCGATCTCCGCCTCCCCGGCACCTGGGAAGCGCCGGCGCCGGGCCCGCCGGTTGGCCGGCTCGAAAATAAAGCTCAGGGGAACCTCGAACGTATCGTGAACCTCCTGCGGCTGGGGCAGCAGCTCGAAGCCGGTCCGAACCAAGGCGACCACGGGGGTGACCCGAAAGCCGCTCAGCAACACATGATCGGGCAGATAGCCGGCGATGGACACAAAGCGCTCATCCAGGCCGATCTCCTCGCGAGCCTCGCGCAAGGCCGCCGCCGCAGGCCCGGCGTCGGAAGCCTCGATGCGGCCGCCGGGAAAGCTGATCTGTCCGGCGTGGTTGCGCAGCTGAGTCGCTCTCTGGGTCAGCAGCACCGTCGGATCGGGCTCGCGCTCGATGAGCGGAATGAGCACCGCCGCGGGCCGGGGCTCGGCCGGAAAGTAGCTCCGATACTGCTGGCTCTCGGTGGCAGTCAGGCCCGGCAGCAGCCACTCCTCGGGGGAGTGGCGGGGCTGCGAGCCGGCAAGAGCCGTCCGAACGCGCTCGCGCCAATCGATCATCAGCCGCCGCCGCTGGTGCCGCCCTTGATACCGCCCTGGGTCAGCTCGCTGGGGTCCAGCAGGCGCGCCAGCTCGGCTCGGGACAGGTCGGTCATCTTCTCCGCGACTTCGCGGATGGGACGGCCTTCGGCGTAGGCCTTTTTGGCGATCGCTGCACCCTTTTCATAGCCGATGACCGGGTTCAACGCGGTCACCAGGATGGGGTTGCGGTCCAGCGCCTCGGCCAGGCGGGCCTCGTTGACCTTGAACCCCGCGATCGCCTGGTCCGCCAGCGGCCGTGCCACGTTCGCCAGCAGCCGGATGCTCTCGAGCAGGTTGTAGGCGATGACCGGGAGCATCACGTTCAGCTGGAAATTGCCGGACTGGCCGGCGACGGTGATGGTGGCATCGTGACCGATGACCTGCGCGGCAACCATCGCAGCGGCTTCCGGAATCACCGGATTGACCTTGCCGGGCATGATGCTGCTGCCCGGCTGCAGCGCCGGCAGAGCGATCTCGCCGAGCCCGGCGAGCGGACCGCTGTTCATCCAGCGCAGGTCGTTGGCGATCTTCATCAGGCTCACGGCAATCACTTTCAACTGCCCGGACAGCTCCACGGCGGTGTCCTGCGCCGAGAGCCCCTCGAAGTAGTTGCGACCGGGAGTGAAGGGAATGCGCGTGAGCGTGGCGAGCTCCTCGCAGAACCGAGCGCCAAAATCCGGGTGGGCATTGATGCCGGTTCCGACCGCCGTTCCGCCTTGGGCGAGCGCGTGCAGGCGCGGCTCCACGGCCGCGAGGCGCTCGATTCCAAGCTCGATCTGCGTGCGCCACCCGGAGAGCTCCTGACCGAGTGTGACCGGCATTGCATCCATCAGATGCGTGCGCCCGGTTTTCACGATCGCGCCCACCTCGCGCTCCTTGGCCCTGAGCACATCGACCAGATACTGCAGTGCCGGCACCAGCTCTGCGCGTACACTCAGCGCCGCGCTGACATGAATGGTCGTGGGGATGGTGTCGTTGCTGCTCTGCCCCATGTTCACGTGATCGTTGGCGTGAACCGCGGCCCCCATGGACCGGGAAGCGAGCGCGGCAATCACCTCGTTCGCATTCATGTTCGTGCTGGTGCCCGAGCCGGTCTGGAAAACGTCGATCGGAAACTGCAGATCGTGTCGTCCGGCGGCGACTTCCGCGGCGGCGGTATCGACGGCGCGGGCGATTTTCGCATCGAGCAGCTGCAGGTGCGCGTTGGCACGCGCCGCCGCCTGCTTCACCAGGCCCAGCGCGCCGATGAAGGCACGCGGCATCTTCAGGCCGCTGATGGGGAAGTTCTGGACGGCGCGCTGCGTCTGAGCGCCCCAGAGTGCCTCCGCAGGCACCTGCAGCTCGCCCATGCTGTCGCGCTCGATCCGAAAGGAATTCGTCATTGGAGGCACTCCGCAGAAGTCGCTTGTCCGCTGGACGCACGACAGAAGGTCTGTGCGTTATCATGCAAATCCTAGCACCTCGAGGCTCCCGGTAACGCATGACAAGGCCCCGCGACACGTTGTCGCCCATTGACGCCCTCTCTCCGGTCGACGGCCGCTATCGTGAGGCGACCGAGTCGCTGCGCGCCCTGCTGTCCGAAGCGGGACTGGTCCGCGAGCGCATCCGCATCGAGGCACAGTGGCTGCTGCACCTGACCGGTGCGGTTCCCGAGCTCGCCGGCGCCGCCTTGAGCCCCGTAGCCCGGCGCCGCGCGGAGGAGATGGCGTTCGAGCCCGCCATCGATGCGGCAACTGCGGTCAAAGAGATCGAGGGCCGCATCAATCACGACGTGAAGGCGGTCGAATACTACGTGCGCGGCCAACTCGCCGATGTCGGCGCCTCCGCGGCGGCACTCGAGCTGGTGCACTTCGGCTGCACGTCCGAGGACATCAACAATCTGAGCTACGCCCGGATTCTGCAAGCCGCGCGCCGCGTGCTGCTGGCGAACCTGGATGTGCGGATGGTCGAGCTGAGCGAGATGTCACAGCGGTACGCAGACACCGCAATGCTCGCTCGCACGCACGGACAACCGGCGAGTCCCACCACACTGGGCAAGGAGATCGCGAATTTCATCGCGCGATTGCGGCGCGTACATCAGCGTTGGTCCGCTGTTGGCATTCTGGGCAAGTGGAACGGCGCGGTAGGCAACTTCAACGCTCATTTCGCGGCGGCTCCCAATATCGACTGGCCGGCGGTGAGCCGCTCATTCATCGAGTCTCTGGGACTGCAGAGCAATCCCTACACCACGCAGATCGAGCCGCACGACTGGATCGCCGAGTACTGCGATGCAGTGGCTGCCACGAACGTGGTGCTGGTGGACCTGTGCCGCGACTTCTGGGGATACATCTCCCTCGGCTACCTGAAGCAGCGCGCCGTGGCCGGTGAGGTCGGCTCCTCGACGATGCCGCACAAGGTCAACCCGATCGACTTCGAGAACGCCGAAGGCAATCTAGGTGTCGCCAATGCGCTGCTGCGGCACTTCTCGGAGAAGTTGCCCGTGTCCCGCTGGCAGCGGGACCTCACCGACTCGACCGTGCTGCGCAACCTCGGCGTCGCTCTCGGCCACACGCTCATTGCGTGGCGGGCTCTCGGTCGCGGTCTAGGGAAAGTCGCTGCGGATCCCGCACGCATCTCCGCGGACATCGAAGGGGCGTGGGAGGTTCTCGGGGAAGCGTTGCAGACGGTGCTGCGTGCCGCGGGTGTGCCCGACGGATACGAGAAGCTCAAGGATTTCACCCGGGGTCGCTCGATCGATGAGCAATCGATGGCGGCCTTCATCGATACCCTCCCGTTGAGCGACGCGGAGAAAGCCCGGCTGAAGGCGCTGCGGCCGTCCGAGTACACCGGAATCGCCGCGCGCCTGGCGCGCGAGGTGTGAGCGCCGCGCGGCGCACCGGCGCCACCCGGCCACGCGGCTCCGCCGCGGCACCATGCGCGGTGCGGCGCACATGACCGCTCTGCGGTGACGCATAACGCCTAGCTTCTGCCGCGCCGCGCGGCGGCGCGCCACCATCCATTGCACCACGTTGCGTCGCAGCGAGTAGTCCTGTGGCGCCTGCGGCAGCCGAAATGCGAACTGTGCCGCGATTTCAGTACGTTGCGAGCGCATGCTCGCGCCAAACCGTGACCTGTTCGACAACTGCCCCCAAGCTCGCCTGACTAAGATCGCCGAGCCTGCCTTTCAAAGCAGGTGCAGACGGGCATCGCTCGTGGACAGAACCGGGGAAGGCGACACAACCAGTGCTCTTGCGCAGCTCGCGAACGCGCGCTACGCCCCCGAATCCATGGGCAATCCGGCGACCACGCGCCCAGCCTCGGAATCCCTCACGGTCCTGAGCACGCTCGCGGAAGCTCGCGCCGCCGTCAACGAGATCGCAGCGACCGCACAGCGCCTGATCTCCATCTACACCCCCGATCTCGAGCCCGATCTGTACGATCAGACGCCTTTCCTCGAGGTCATCAAGCACTTCGTTCTTGCCCGCAGCTTTGCCAAGGTTCGCGTTCTGCTCGGCGAGCCCACCCGGGTCATGCGCGACAGCAATCGCTTCGTGGCCATGGGACGTCGCTTGTCCAGCTGCATCGACATCCGCTACATCGCCGCCCAGGCGCCGCAGCGGGCCTCCGCGTACCTGATCGCCGACGATCGCGCGATCGTCTACCGCATGCGCGCCGACACCTGGGACGGCGTCGCCGACATGAACAACCCGCCGGTCGCCAAGTTGTATCTGCAGGAATTCGATTCCATCTGGAATGCGAGTGCGCCTGAGCACGGGCTGCGCGTAGCCAAACGGAGCTGATTTTGCTGCTCACGCACGTCGCGCAACCGCGCCCAGTGGAAGGGGCGACCTCGCCCGCTATACTCCACGGAATGCCCCGGTCACCGGATATCACGGTCGCGGCCGTCACCGAGTCCGACGGACGCTTCCTCTTGGTCGAAGAGCGCATCAACCGCCGCCTGGTATTCAATCAGCCCGCCGGCCACGTGGAGCACGGCGAGACTCTTCTTCAGGCCGTCGTTCGCGAAGTGCGCGAAGAGACCGCCTGGCGTTTCGAGCCCAAAGCGCTGATCGGCGTGTATCTGTGGCGCAATCCTGCTTCCGGCCGCTCGTACCTGCGCTTTGCATTCACCGGCACGGTCGCCGATCACGACGCCACCCAGCCGCTGGACCGCGGCATCGTGCGCACCCACTGGCTGTCCCGAGCGGAGCTGCTGGCACGTGAACCCCAGCTGCGCAGCCCTCTCGTCATGCGCTGCATCGAGGATTATCTCGGTGGGACGCGCAAGCCACTGGCCTCCGTCGGGAAGCTGAATCTCGCCACTGCTGCGACGATCACCGCCCAGTCGATCTGAGGCCGACGGGCTCGGACGACGCCGCCCCTGTATCGCCCGCGCCCTGCGTCGCCGTCCCGGGCCCGCCCCGCGCCCGCGTCGCGCGTGTGGAGCGTCGCCGACGTTTTGGTCCATCCCGCGTAGAATTCCTGCCATGCCCTCCACCCGCGTCATCGTTGGCCTCTCCGGCGGGGTCGATTCCGCCGTCGCCGCCCTGCTCCTGCAGGAACAGGGCTGGGATGTGCAGGGGCTCTTCATGAGCAACTGGGACGAGGACGACGATGGCTACTGCACGGCGGCTCAGGATTTCCAGGACGCCCGCGCGGTCGCCCGAGAGCTCGGCATACCGTTGCACCGCGTCAGCTTCGCCGCACAGTATCGCGCGCGGGTGTTCGAACACTTCCTGCGCGAGCACGAGGCCGGGCGCACCCCGAATCCCGACGTGCTGTGCAATCGCGAGATCAAATTCGGCGTGGCGCTCAATTACGCGCGCAGGCTCGGGGGTGAGCTGTTTGCCACCGGCCATTACGCGCGCATCCTCAAACGAGGATCGAGCGTCGAGCTGCACAAAGCCCGGGACGCTGCCAAGGATCAGAGTTACTTTCTGCACGCCGTCGACCCCAGCCTGCTGGGCTGCACGCTGATGCCGCTCGGGGAGCTGGAGAAGGCCGCCGTCCGCGAGCGCGCGCGTCAGGCAGGTCTGCCCGTGTTCGACAAGCCCGACAGCACCGGAATCTGCTTCATCGGAGAGCGCCCCTTCCGGGAGTTTCTCGCGCAGTTCCTGCGCGAGGCACCAGGACCGATCCAGACTCCCGAGGGCGAGCGTCTCGGCACGCATCGCGGTCTCCCCTTCTATACTCTCGGTCAGCGCGAGGGCCTGCAGATCGGCGGTCGGCGCGGAGCCACCGAGCAGCCCTGGTACGTGGGCGCCAAAGATGCCGATAAAAATGCGCTGATCGTGGTCCAAGGCCACGATCACCCGCTTCTGTCGAGCACTGAGCTGACGACGGAAGCGATGCATTGGCTCGCCGCTCGCCCCGCCGCACCGCTGCGCTGCACGGTCAAGGTGCGATACCGGCAGGCGGACCAGCCCGCGACACTCGAGCCGCGAGAAGACGGCTCGGCGAGGATCGTCTTCGAGCGCCCCCAGCGAGCAGTCACGCCTGGGCAGTACGCCGTGGCGTACCAGGAAGAGCGGTGCCTTGGGGGCGGAGTCATCGCGAGCACAGGTATAATTCCGCGCTTGTCACAGCGGAGGTTCCATGACGAATAGCTTCAAGGCACGTTCGGCCCTGCAGGTGGGCGATCGCTCGTATGAGATTTGGAGCCTGGCGGCCCTGCCTCGCGAGAAGGTGGCCCGCCTGCCCTATTCCTTGAAGATTCTTCTGGAGAACCTGCTGCGCTTCGAGGACGGGGTGAACGTCACCCGCAAGGACATCGAAGCGCTGCTGGATTGGGACCCCGCGGCGACGCCCTCGTACGAGATCGCTTTCACGCCGGCGCGGGTGATTCTGCAGGACTTCACCGGGGTGCCCTGTGTAGTGGACCTGGCGGCGATGCGCGATGCGATCGTGCGACTCGGCGGCGACGCCGAGCGAGTCAATCCGCTGGCGCCCGCCGAGCTGGTGATCGACCACTCCGTGCAGGTCGATGAGTACGGCACCGCGGGCGCCCTCGCTGCCAACAACAAGATCGAGTTTGCCCGCAACGGGGAACGCTACGCATTCCTGCGCTGGGGCCAGACCGCTTTCCGCAACTTCCAGGTCGTGCCGCCCAACACCGGCATCGTGCACCAGGTGAACCTGGAGTACCTCGGCCGGGTGATCTTCGACGCCGCCCTCGACGGCAAGCACCAGGCCTACCCGGACACCCTCGTCGGCACCGATTCGCACACCACCATGATCAACGGCCTGGGCGTGCTCGGCTGGGGCGTCGGGGGCATCGAGGCCGAAGCGGCCATGCTCGGCCAGCCGGTCACGATGCTCATCCCGCAGGTCATCGGCTTTCGGCTGGCCGGGCAGCTGCAGCCCGGCGCCACGGCCACGGACCTGGTGCTGACGGTCACCGAGCAGCTGCGCAAGAAGGGTGTCGTCGACAAGTTCGTGGAGTTCTTCGGCGACGGCCTCGCCAACCTGCCGCTCGCCGACCGCGCCACCATTGCCAACATGGCGCCCGAGTACGGCAGCACATGCGGCATTTTCCCCATCGATGCCGAGACCGTGCGCTACCTGGAGCTCTCCGGCCGCACGCGTGAGCGCATCGACCTGGTGACGGCCTATGCCAGGCACCAGGGCATGTGGCGCAACCAGGGCGAGCAGCCGGCCGTCTATACCGATGTCCTGGAGCTGGACCTGGGGAGCGTCGAGCCGAGCCTGGCGGGCCCGCGCCGGCCGCAGGACCGTGTGCCGTTGAAGTCGGCCAAGAGCATCTACGGCACCCACCTGAAAAAATCGGCCGAGGAGCGCGCTGCGAAGAACACCTCCGCCGGCAAGGGCGCGGCCCAGGTGTCCTTGGATGGGCAGACGTTCGAGCTGAAGGACGGCGCGGTACTCATTGCGGCCATCACGAGCTGCACCAACACGTCGAACCCTTCGGTCATGCTCGGAGCGGGCCTGCTCGCCCGCAAGGCCCATGCACGCGGCCTGAAGGCCAAACCGTGGGTCAAGACCAGCCTCGCGCCCGGCTCGCGCGTGGTGACCGACTATTTCACCAAGGCCGGCGTTCTCAACGATCTCGCTTCGGTCGGCTTCGACGTGGTCGGCTACGGCTGCACCACCTGCATCGGCAACTCCGGGCCGCTGAAGCCGGAGATTTCCGCGGGCGTGAAAAGCGGCGATCTCATCGCCTGCTCGGTGCTCTCCGGCAATCGTAACTTCGAGGGCCGCGTGCACCCCGAAGTCCGCATGAATTTCCTGGCCTCGCCGCCGCTGGTGGTCGCCTACGCGCTGGCGGGCACCCTGGACATCGATCTCACCCGGGAGCCCCTGGGCACTGACAGCTCCGGCAAGCCGGTGATGCTGGCGGAGATCTGGCCGAGCGACCAGGAAGTGCAGGCGCTGCTGAGGCGCTCCATCGACTCGCAGATGTTCCGCCAGAGCTACGCGAAGGTGTTCACCGGCGATGACAACTGGACTCGCATCCAGATACCTGCCGGCAAGCGCTACACCTGGGATACGAAGTCCACGTACGTGAAGAACCCGCCCTACTTCGAGGGCATGACCATGACGCCGCCGGCGCTGAGCGACATTCACGGTGCCCGCGCGCTCGCGGTGCTCGGGGATTCGGTCACGACCGACCATATCTCCCCTGCCGGCAACATCGCCAAGACCAGTCCTGCCGCCCGCTATCTGATCGAGCAGGGCGTGCAGCCGGTGGACTTCAACTCCTACGGCGCACGGCGTGGCAACCACGAGGTGATGATGCGTGGCACGTTCGCCAACATCCGCTTGCGCAATCTGCTGGTGCCGGGTGTCGAAGGCGGAGTCACCATCCATCTGCCGAGCAACGAGCAGACCTCCATCTACGACGCGGCGATGCGTTACAAGAAGGACGGAACTCCTCTCATCGTGATCGCGGGGCGCGAGTACGGCACGGGCTCATCCCGTGACTGGGCGGCCAAGGGCACGATGCTGCTGGGCGTGAAAGCGGTCATTGCGGAAAGCTTCGAGCGCATCCACCGCTCGAACCTCATCGGGATGGGGGTGGCACCGCTGCAGTTCCAACCGGGCCAGAACGCACAATCTCTCGGGCTCACGGGCAAGGAGGTCTACGAGCTCACCGGCCTCGGCGATCCGGCTGCGAAGGAGGTCTCGGTGACGGCCACTCCTGAACGGGGCGAGCCGATCACGTTCAAGGCACGGGTGCGAATCGACACACCGAAGGAGCGTGAATACTTCCGTCACGGCGGCATCCTGCAGTACGTACTCCGGCAGCTGGCGGCGCCTGGACGCGCTGCCTAGGAGCTGGGTGAGTCAACCGGATCGCGCGTGCAGCTCGCAGTCTTCGATCTCGACGGCACCATCACTCGTCGCGATACGCTCCTTCCCTACGTCACCGGTTACCTGAACCGGCAACGGTGGTGGGGCTGGCCGGGGATGTTACGGGTCGTTCCGACCGTCGGACGGTTTGCGCTGGGCAAGACCGACCACGGTCAGTTGAAGGCCGCGTTCATCAAGTCGACGCTCGCCGGGAGCACGCGCTCGGAACTGTCCAACTGGACCGAAAAGTTCGTGCGGGCATTGCTCGAAGACGGTCTCTTCGGGGATGCCCGCGCGCAGATCTCGACCCACCGGCAAGCGGGCGATCGGCTGGTCCTGATGAGCGCCAGCACCGACCTCTATGTGCCCGCTGTCGCTCGCTCCTTGGGTTTTCATGAGGTGATCTGCACGGGCGTGCGCTGGGACGGCGACCGGCTGCGGGGCGACCTCGCCACGCCGAATTGTCGCGGCCCGGAGAAGACCCGCAGCCTGAAGGAGCTGCAGCAGCGCTACCCGCACCTCCCGAGCGTGGCCTATGGCAACGCCAGCAGCGATATCGACCACCTGCAGGCCGCTACGCGGGGCGTTCTCGTGAACGGCTCGCCTGCTGCCCGCCAGATGGCCGCCCGCGTGGGCGTCATCTGCGTGAGCTGGCGCTGACGGGATCCGCTCGCCGCTGTAACCTTTTGGTCATTAGACAGGTCTAATGCGCGTGCTCTGATTACATTTACGGGTGAAACCTATGGCCGTCCGGCTCCCCACGATCGCTCCGTCTGAAATCACTCCTCCCGAGGTGTTCTTCAACCGTCGCAAGCTCCTGGCCGGCGCCCTGGCGAGCGGCGCGAGCGCCCTGGTGCACGCAGGCGATTCGCCTCCGCCCGCCGGCGGCGCGCTGCAATACAAGAACAACCCGCAGTACTCGGTGACGGAGAAGCCGAACAAGTACGAGGAGATCACGAACTACAACAACTACTACGAGTTCGGGACGGACAAGGACGACCCGGCGCAATACGCCCATACGCTGAAGACCGAGCCCTGGAGCGTCACGATCGACGGCGAGGCCGAGGTCAAGGGCAAGTTCGCACTCGAGGACATCCTCAAGCCGCATCCGCTCGAGGAGCGCATCTACCGCTTCCGCTGCGTCGAGGCCTGGTCGCTGGTCGTCCCGTGGGTGGGCTTCCCGCTGGCCGATCTGGTGGCGCGCTTCAAGCCCACCAGCAAAGCGAAATTCGTCGGCTTCACCACTCTCATGGACCCCAAGAACATGCCGGGCGAGCGCCAGCCGATCCTGGAGTGGCCCTACGTCGAGGGGTTGCGGATGGATGAGGCGATGCACCCCCTGACACTGATGGTCGTGGGTCTCTACGGGAAGGTCCTGCCCAACCAGGACGGTGCGCCCCTGCGCTTGATCGTGCCCTGGAAGTACGGCTTCAAGAGCATCAAGTCCATCGTCAAGATCAGCTTCCTCGAGCGCGCACCGCGCACCACCTGGAACATCGCGGCACCGAACGAATACGGGTTCTTCGCCAACGTGAACCCTCATGTGGACCACCCGCGCTGGAGCCAGGCTACGGAGCGGCGGATCGGCGCGCCCTTCCTGTCCGAGCGCCGACCCACGCTGATGTTCAACGGCTACGAGCAGCAGGTTGCGAGCCTCTACAAGGGACTGGACCTGCGGCGCTACTTCTAGCTTGTGCGTGAGCTTGAGATATGCAACCTTTTCGTTGCATTCGGCGCCGAGTCGCCGATAATATGCAACTCGGGGGTTGCATATGAGAAACACCGATCGCAGCGAGAAACAGATCTTCCTGAAGGCCCCGCGCAGCGCGGATGCGGCGCACCTGTTCGCTGCGTTGGGAGATGAGACCCGTCTGAAGCTGGTGGCCCGGCTGTGCACGGCCGGGCCACTCTCGATCGCGCGGCTGACCAATGGCACCGCCGTCACCCGTCAGGCGATCACGAAGCATCTGACCGTCCTGGCCGATGTGGGCATCGTGCGCGGCATGCGCAATGGCCGCGAACGTGTCTGGGAAGTGGAGCCGCGGCAGCTCGAGGAAGCCCGGCGTTACCTCGATCTGATCTCCCGGCAGTGGGATGAGTCCCTCGGACGCCTGCAGCTGCTGGTCGAACGGAGCTGAAGTGTTGAACGTCGAGCAGCGCTACCGATTCCTCTACAAGCCGGTCGTGTTCATCGCGAGCCTGTTGCCGCTGGCGTGGATGCTGTGCGGCGCATTCGGCTGGCTCGGCCAGAGCCTCGGACCCGACCCGGTGAAGCGCCTGGAGCACTTCTGCGGCCAGACAGCGCTGAATTTCCTCATGGGCACGCTGGCGGTGAGCCCGCTGCGGGAGCTGGCCAAGTGGCCGCACGTCCTCAGGCTGCGCCGCATGCTGGGCCTGTTCGCGTTCTTCTATGTCCTGCTGCACTTCAGCATCTACGTGGTGCTCGACCAGGAGCTCGCGTTCCGTTCCGTGCTCGCCGACGTCGCCAAGCGGCCCTACATCACGATCGGGTTTGCGGCGCTGCTGATGTTGATTCCGCTCGCGATCACCTCGACCAACCGGATGATGCGGCGGCTGGGTCGCCGCTGGCAGAAGCTGCACCGCCTCATCTACCTCATCGCGGTGCTGGGCGTGTGGCACTACTACTGGCAGGTGAAGCGCGACGTGCGCGAGCCTCTGTTGTACGTAGCGATCCTGGCGGTGCTGCTCGGATACCGCTATGTCCGCTGGCGGCGCCAGCGCGCGCGCAGCCAGCAGGCCCGCACCAAGCTCACATCGACGTCCGCACCTGCCACAGCTCAGGAAAGAAACTGAGCTCCAGCGCCTTCGCCAGGTACGACACGCCGCCCGTGCCCCCCGTGCCGGGCTTGTAGCCGATGATGCGCTCGACGGTCTTCAGGTGATGAAAGCGCCATAGCTGGAACTTGTGGTCCAGGTCGACCAGGCGCTCGGCCAGCTCGTACAGATCCCAGTCGGCTTCCGCGTTGTGATAGACACCCAGCCAGGCGCCGGCTACCTGCTTGCTGGCCCGGTAGGGCTCCCGGAAGTCGCGCACGACGTAGTCGTCCGGAATACCGTAGCCGCGCCGGCTCAGCAACCTCAGGACCTCATCGTAGAGCGAGGGCGCTGCGAGCGCCGCCTGCAGAGCCTCATAGGCCTCAGCGTCGCGCTTGTGCACCGCGACCATGTCTGCGTTCTTGTTGCCCAGGCGAAACTCCAGCATCCGGTACTGGAACGACTGGAACCCCGAGGAGCGGCCGAGCGCGTTGCGAAACGCGGAGTAGTCGAACGGCGTCATGGTCGACAACACGTCCCAGCTGGCGATGAGCTGCGTCTGCACACGTGAGATGCGCGCAAGGCTCTTGAAAGTGGGCCCGAGGTTATCGCGCTGCACGCACTTGAAGACACCGTCCAGCTCGTGCAGTACCAGCCGCATCCACAGCTCAGAGGTCTGGTGCACGATGATGAACATCATCTCGTCGTTCTCGTTGGAGAGCGGCCGTTGTGCATCCAGCAGCTTGTTCAGGTGCAGGTACTCACCGTAGGACAGCGAGGACCCGAGCTCCCAGTGCACGGCCTCGTCCGAGAGATCGACTTTGGCGGACTTGTCGTACGGCGGTGTCGTGGTCATGGTGAGCGCTCGTCTGCGAAGACCCACGCGGGGACCCGTCGCCAGCCGTCCAGCAATTCCCGGTCGAGCCCGGAGTAGTCCGGACAATGCCGCGCGACGCGCTGCCAGAAGCTGTGGGAGTGGTTCATGTGCAGGGTGTGCACCAGCTCGTGGATGAGAAGGTAGCGGACCACCGGGGGGCGTTGGAACAGCAGGCAACAGTTCAGGCTGATCGTGCCGCGCGTCGAGCAGCTTCCCCAGCGCGTGCGCTGCCGCCGGACCAGTATCCGCTCGTACTCGAATCCCAGCTCCTGCGCGCACCTCTCCAGGGTGGGGCCGAGAAACTCGCGCGCCTTGTCCGTCAGCCAGCGGCGCAGCAACACCCGCACCGCGTGGCCGTCGTTCACATTGCCGGTCAGCGTGAGAAGCCCGTCGCCACAGTGCAGCCGCGCTCCGTGTCCGCCGCCGCCAAGGTGTACTCGCCAACTCTGGTTGCTCGCCGGAAGATCTATTCTCGCCGGAGGAAACGGTGCCGGCGGCGCCGCTCTGCGCAGCGCCTCTTCGCGTTTGCGATCGATCCAGTTGCGATGGCGTTCGATGAAGCGCTCGACCGCACGCGCTGAGGTGCGCGCCGGCACGACGACTTCGACGCGGCCGCTGTGAAATACGCGCACCGTGAGCCGACGCGCCCGATCGCTTTCACGGACGAGCCAGCCATTGGTCGCGTCCTTGTCGGACCACAGCGGCAACTGGGGCGTAACCATCTCGAGCATGATTCACACGGAAAGGCTGCTCGCGCGTCCCAATGGGTCGCAGCCCGAGCCGCCGCAGGTGACCGATCATAGCAGCCGGAGCGCCATCGCAGTGAGATGCACCGAAAACGACCGTAGCTTCGATCGCGCACCCAATCTGCTAGCATCGCGCGGCGAGTGCGCACCCAGGATGGACAAGAAAACGATGACCGGACCCATCCTCGAAGTTTGCAATCTGGTGAAGCAGTACGGCGCCGTCACGGCGGTGAGCGACGTCTCCTTCCGCGTGCCCGAGGGCATGTGCTTCGGGCTTCTGGGTCCCAACGGCGCCGGCAAGACCACGACGATCGAGATCATGGAGGGGATTCTCAGCGCTACCTCCGGGGAGGTGCGCTACCGTGGAGAGCCGCTGGGCCAGCGGTTTCGCGAAGAGGCCGGCATCCTCTTCCAGAAAACGGCACTCCAGGACTTCCTGACCGTACGGCAATGCCTCGCGATGTTCCGGGGACTGTACGACCGCGGTCTGGAAGTCGAGGAACTGATCAAGCTCTGCGCCCTGGAGAAGCTCGCCGCCCGGGACAACAGAAAGCTCTCCGGCGGCCAGCAGCAGCGGCTGCTGCTGGCCATCGCACTCGTCAACGATCCGGCGCTGATCTTCCTCGACGAGCCGACCACTGGCCTGGACCCTCAGGCACGACGCAATTTCTGGGAGCTCATCCAGTCCATCAAGGCGCGGCGCAAGACGGTCATCCTCACCACGCACTATATGGAGGAGGCCGAGCTGCTGTGCGATGAGATCGCCATCATGGACAACGGCAAGATCATCGCCCAGGGAACCCCGCGCAAACTGCTGAATGAGCACTTTGCGGAAGTGCTGCTGGAGCTGCCGCGGCACGAGTTTCCGCAGGCCGCCCGGCACCTGCCCTTGACGGTGATCGAGGCCACCGACCGCATCGAAATCACCACCAACGACCTGGATGCGACGCTGCGGACGCTCATGGATGCCCGCGTCCCCCTGCAGAATCTGCGGATTCGTCCGCCGAACCTGGAGGATCTGTTCCTGGAGCTGACCGGCAAGGCCCTGCGCGCATGATCAATCGGCTGCTGTCGGTCTGGCACGCGCGCAATCTCGAGTTCGTCCGCGATCGCAGCACGCTGCTGTTCACTTTGGTGATGCCGGTGATGCTCATCGTGGGAATGAGCTTCGTGTTCGGCGGCCAGGAACGGCCGCTGTTCAAGGTGGGCGTGCTCAGCGCCGCACCGCTCGACAAGAGCGCTCATCCGTTCCTGCATGAGCGCTTCGTCGACTTCGTACCCATCGCGAGCGAATCGGACGGGTTGCACAAGGTCACGCACCAGCAGATCGATCTGCTGCTGGACCTGACGCACCGTGGGGTGACCACCGGCACGGGTGCAGGCGCGGGCGCAAACCCCGGCGCGGCCGCGGGCGCCGGTGCGGGTGCGGGTGCGGGCGCCGGTGCGGGCGCGAACGCAGGCGCTGGCGCGGGCGACCCTCCGGGGCCGCCGCGTTACTGGGTCAACACAGACTCTCCCAAGGGCTACATCGCCGAGAAGCTGCTGCTGGCATCCGCGCCTACCGCCAGACGCGAGCGGGTGACCGGCACCGCGACGCGCTATATCGATTGGCTGTTCCCCGGCATCCTGGGGATGAACATGATGTTCAGCTGCCTGTTTGGCGTCGGCTACGTCGTGCTGCGCTATCGCAAGAACGGCTTTCTGAAGCGCCTCCATGCGACTCCCCTCACCGCCTTTGAATTCCTGAGCGCCCAGGTCCTCTCGCGGCTGTGCCTGATCCTGTTCGTCACGGTCTTGCTGTACATCGGCATCGCCTCGATCATCCATTTCCACTCCGCGGGCAGCCTGCTGCTGCTGTTGGTGCTCGCGGTGCTCGCCTCACTCTCGATGATCGCCCTCGGCCTCACCATCGCTGCGCGCTTCGCCAGCGAGGAGTTGGTGGCCGGGCTGCTCAATCTGCTGACGTGGCCGATGATGCTGCTGTCGGGAATCTGGTTCTCACTCGAGGGCTCCCCGCAATGGGTCCAGTGGCTGGGGAGCATCTTCCCGCTCACTCATCTACTGGAAGCCGCGCGCGCTATCATGCTGGATGGCGCCGGCGTGGCGCAGATCGTGCCGCACCTGATCTACCTGGGCGTGACCGCAGTCGCCTTCCTTGCCTTCGGCGCCTGGTCGTTCCGCTGGCGCATCGAGTGAGGACTGACCATGCGTTTTTTCAGTGACAATACCGGGGGCGCGTGCCCGGAGATCATCGATGCGATCGCGACCGCCAACCGTGGCCTCGAGAAGGCGTATGGCGATGATCCCTGGACGCGCCGCCTGGATGAGGTGCTGAGCGGCTTTTTCGCCAGGCCCGTCCGGGCGTTCGCCGTGGCGACCGGGACCGCGGCCAACTCATTGAGTTTGGCCACCCTGAGCCCTCCCTACGGGGCCATCTTTGCGCACGAGGAAGCGCACATCGTGTGCGATGAATGTGGCGCTCCCGGCTTTTTCTCCGGCGGCGCACAGCTCACGGTGCTCCCTGGGGCACACGCCAAAGTGACGGCCGAGCGTCTGCAGGCCGTCCTGGATGCCCATCCGGTGTCCGTCCATGCAGTTCAGCCGGCGGCCGTCTCCTTGACCCAGGCGACCGAATACGGAACGACCTACCGCCCTGCGGAACTCGCCGCCATCAGCGAGGTCGCCCACGCACGCGGAGTGAAGGTACACATGGACGGCGCCCGCTTCGCCAACTCCGTGGCGTTCCTCGACTGCCATCCCGCGGATGTCACCTGGCGCGCCGGCGTCGACGTGCTGTCCTTCGGAGCCACCAAGAACGGCGCGCTCGGAGCGGAAGCCGTCGTGTTCTTCGATCCTACGGCCGTGAAAGACTTCGAGCTGCGCCGCAAGCGCGCCGGTCACCTGCTTTCCAAGTCCCGATACGTCTCGGCCCAGCTGCTCGCCTATGTCGAAACAGGCGTGTGGCGTCGCAACGCGCTCCGCACAAACGCCCTCGCCCAGCAGATCGCGCGTGCCGCCGGCACCTCCCTCCTCTATCCAGTGGAGGCCAACGAGGTCTTCCTGCGCCTCGGCGCCGAGCGCAAACGCACCCTGCGCACCGCCGGCTTCGAGTTCTACGACTGGGGCCCCGCATCCTCCGGCGAAGCGCGATTGGTCGTTTCCTGGGACCAACCGGAGTCAGACGTCACCGCCCTCTGCGAAGCGCTGCAGCACTTTTCTGACTCTTAAGCAGTGCGCCACGTGGCCGACTCGGGGGCGCCGGCCCGGAAGGTCACGTACAAAAATCTCTTTGTAACGGCGCCCCGGCATTTCGAGTTGTCTCTCGCCGTGACGGCCGCAGCAATCAGCGCCCGCCGCCCTCGATGCTGCCAGCGCCGTCCCCCCAAGAGATTTTCAACGTGACCTTCTGAGCTGGCGCTCCGACAAGCTCTACAGCTCGCGTAATCCCGCCGTCACAGGCTGACGCGCCGCCCGCAACGCTGGAAACAGCCCCCCCACCAGCCCAATGGTCAACGCCCATTTCAACCCATCCCAGAGCAACTCCGGCGTGACCCGAAACGCAAACACCACCTGGCTGAAGTTCGACCCCAGCGTCGAGGCCGTGTAGTTGTCGAAGATGGCCCACGCCAATCCTGCGCCGATTGCCCCGCCCAGCAGCGCGAGCAGCAGGGTTTCGATCATCACTGACACCACGACTGGCGTTCCGCGGAAGCCGATGGCGCGCAGCGTGGCAATTTCCCGTGTCCGGGTAGCAACGGCGGCGTACATGGAGTTGAGAGCGCCGAACACGGCACCGATCGCCATGATCGCACCGACCACGGTGCCGAGAATGCGAATGATGGTGGAGATGGTGTCGGACTGGGCGTTGTAGTAGCTGCGCGTGGTGCTGACATCCACCTGCACCCGCTTGTCGGCCTGCAGCGCCGCCTTGAAGGCATCGAACGCCTCCGGCGTCGTCAGCCGCACCGTGACCGAGCTCGTGCTGCTGCCTCGCCGATACGCCGACCCGATGATGTCCGTATCGCCCCACAGCTCGGAGTTGTGCGAGTCGCCGGAGTCGAAACCCCCAACCACCGTCCACACCTGCTCGTTCAGCTTGACGGTGGATCCTGGCTCGATCCCCGCGAACTGGCGCTGCGCGTCCTTGCCGGCGATCAGCTCGCGCAGCCCGGGCCTGAATTTTCTGCCGACCGTGATCTGCACGTTGGGTCGGAGGTCCCAGGCCCGCTCGCCGACACCTCGCAGCTCGACGTTGGCATCCAGGCCAGTGGCTTTCTTGGGCAGCGATGCGACGACGACCAGCTCCGGCGATGCGATGGGCTGGCCTCGGGGGCCGTGCATCACCTGCGAGGCCTGCGAGACGAGCACGGCGGTGTCGTGATCGAGCACGGAGTTGAGCTCGGTCTGCGAGCCGGCGCGCATCACGATCGCCGTCTCGTCGTTACCGGTTTCCCTCAGCGTCTGCTGAAATCCCTGGGCCATGGCCAGCAACGCGACCAGCACTGCCACGACACCGGCGATACCCACCACCACGACGGATGAGGCCCCGAGGCGCTGTGGAATCGTAGATATGCCGATCCTCGTCACGGAGAGCATCTGTCTGCCTGCGCGGGTAAGCGCCAGCAGAGCTGCCACGCCCGCCACGATGGCCAGAAGCAGCCACCACGGCGAGAACAGCACGATAGCCACCGGGATGACGAAGTAGCCCACGGCTGCGGCGCTGTTGCGCAACTGCGATGCAGCTCCACGCTTCATGAGTCAGCGTCCGGAGAGCGCATCGACGATGCGAAGGCGCATGCCGCGCCGGGCTGGGAGGAATCCGACGATGATGCCTATCACCGCCGCAAGCGCGAGCCCGCGCAGCCACTCGGTCGCCCCCACCGGAGGCAGCACGAGCTGGGTTCCGATCTGGGTCTGCACGGCAGCCGCGGCGATGCCTGCCAGGAACAGCCCGATCGAAGCGCCAATCGCCAACAACAGGACTGCCTCGGCCAGCACCAGCGTGAGCACGCTTCTACGGGAGAAGCCAATGGTCTTCAGCACCGCGAGCTCCGGAATGCGCTCGCGCACCGCCTGGGCCATCGTATTGCCCGTCAGCAACACGAGTGTGAAGAACACCGCGCCCATGATCGAGCCGACGATCAGGCCAATGTCCGCAAACTGCCCCACCAGGGCCGCGGTGAAGGCCTGTTCGGTCTCGGTCTTGGTCTCGTGATCGGAGTCCGCCGACAGCGCATCGATCGCCTGCTCGACCGCCGTGGCCTGCTTCGGATCGGTGAGCTTGATGGCATAGCGACCGACCGAGCCCTGGCCGAACTGGCGCGCCTCATCGAAATAATCGTAGTTGAACCAGAAGTTGTTCTCGTTGCCGCGTTGTTCCGGGTTGCTGACGTGATAGATCCCCACCAGATCGAACACCCAGGTGTTCGAGCCGCCCTTCTGCGGAAAGATGGTGGCCTGCAGCGGGATCTTGTCGCCGATCTTCCAGCCCATCCGCTTGGCCAGATTCTCCCCCACGACCGCGCCGGTGCGGGTGTCGCGAAACGCCTTGCGCTGCGCCGCCGGCATCTGCCACTCCGGATACAGATCGAAAAAATTCTTGGCCACCGCCTGGCTGGGGAAGAAGTCGCGCCCGTCCTGGTACTGGCCGCCGAACCAGTTGGCGTAGGAGACGGCGGCCACGCCGGGTACGGCCTGGATGCGCGTGTTCAGGCTCATCGGCAACGCCATCGTGAAGCTGATCTTCGAGACCGTCACGAGCCGGTCGGCCCCGGAGACATTGCCCCCGACGTTGTTGAATGCCGTGCGCACGGTATCCAGCAGCCCGAACAGCAGGAAAGCCGTCAACACCGACAGTATGGTGAAGACCGTACGCGCCTTGCGCCTCAGCAAGGCCGCCCAGATCAGGTGCAGGTACTTCACGCCGCCGACTGCTCAGGGCTGTCGACCAGGGTGCCCTTGTCCAGATGCAGCGTCCGGTGCGCAAACTCGGCGGCCTTCGGATCGTGCGTGACCATGACGATCGTCTTGCCGTGATCGCGGTTGAGATCCTGCATCAGGGTCAACACCTCCACGGCGGACTGCCGGTCCAGATCGCCGGTCGGCTCATCGCACACCAGCAGTTGCGGATCGGAAACGATCGCCCGCGCGATGGCGACGCGCTGCTGCTGACCTCCGGAAAGCTCGCTCGGCTTGTGCTCGGCGCGCTCGGTCAGGCTCACCAGCTCGAGCGCGATGGCGGCCTTGCGCCGGCGCTCCGCCGCCGACAGACGGGTGAGCAGCAGCGGCAGCTCGACGTTGCGGCGCGCCGTGAGCATGGGCAGGAGATTGTAGAACTGGAACACGAAGCCAACATTGGCAGCGCGCCATTTCGCGAGCGCGTCCTCACCGAGTCGCTCGATGTGCTCGCCCCCGACGGCGATGGTGCCGTCCGTAGGCGAATCCAGGCCGCCGATGAGATTCAACAGCGTGGTCTTGCCGGAGCCCGAGGGTCCCATCAGGGCGACGAAGTCGCTCGCGCCGATATCCAGATCGATGTGGTGCAGGACCTCCAGTTTCTGCTGGCCGCGGCTGTAGACCTTGCTCAGGTTTCGAATCTCGACCAGGGTACGCAATTCGCTCCTCACTCCTGCTTCAAGGTGACCCGCGCTCCATCGCTCATGTCGGCGGGCGGGGTGCGCACGAGGTGCGCGCCCGGGCTCACTTCCTGCACCAGCTTGAGATCTCCGAAGGCCTGTCCCGGAGAGACCTGCTGCGAGTGCACGCGCTCGCCGTCCACGATGAACACGACGTTCTTGCCGTCCTTCTGCACGATGGAGGACGCCGGAATCAATACGCCCTTGGGTGGCGGTTCCCCCGCACTCTGCTTGGACTGGAACGACACGCGCACGCCCATGTCGGGCAGGATCCGCGGATCCTTCTTGTCGAAACCCACGCGCACCTTGACCGTCGCCTTGCTGCGGTCGGCCGTGGGAATGATCGCGATCACGTGCGCCGGAATCTCCCAGTCGGGATAAGCGTCCAGCGTCGCCGTCGCCGGCTGATTCGCCTGCACCCGATTGATGTACGCCTCATTGACGTCCACTTCAATCTCCAGCGAGTCCATGTCGACGATGGTGCCGACGCCGGTGCGCGTGAAGCCGCCGGTGGCCATCGGCGAGACGATCTCGCCAACCTGCGCCGCCTTGGCAGTGATCACGCCGGAGAACGGGGCACGCACGGTCGTATAGTCGATGTAGACCTGCGCGCTCTTGACGTTGGCTGCAGCCACGTCGATCTGCTTCTCCTGGGTGATCACTTGCGCCGTCAGCATCTGCACCTGCGTGTTGTCATGCTCCACCGTCTGCACCGAGACCAGGTGCCGATCGACGAGATCCTTGTCGCGCATCAGATCGCGCTTGGACTGCTCCAGATTGGCCTGGTACTGGGCGAGCGCCGCTTGCGCGCTCGCAAGTCCCGCCTGCGCCTGCAGAAGTCCCGCCTTGTACTGGGTGTCATCCAACCGCGCGAGGACCTGTCCCTTGGTGACGTGCTCGCCCTCTTCGATGAGTACCTGGGTCAACGTTCCGGTGATCTGCGCCGACACGGTGGCGTTGATGCGGGCGGTGACATAACCCGTCGCCTGCAGAACGGCGGTCGCACCGGGGTCAGCCGACGGGGCCACCGCCGTCGCTTGCTCGATCTCGAATGCTGGCTTGCGCAGCAGGAAGTAGTAACCCGCCGCCGCCGCGCCCCCCAGAATCAGCACCGCGACGATGATCCCGACGATCAGGCCGGTTCGGCGCGGATTGCTTTCCGTGTACTGCTCGCGCTGACCGCGCTCGATTCGCAGCTCCTGCAGCAGCTGTTTCTTCTCTTCGACCAGTGCCATGGACTTTCCCTTTGTGTCTTATGCAGGCCACGGTCCGAATGGATACGGCATTCTTTCTGTGGCAAAGGTGAGGAAATCGATGATCTCGCGCGAGTAGCGCGCGAGCGCGGAGCCGAAGCGAGCCAGTTCCGCGTGCGGGCGGCCGTTGATCAGGCGAAGCAGCAGCTGCAGCAGCGTGGTCACCGCCAACGTCCAGGTCAGAATCCAGAACACGACCCCGAACAACAGCATGTACAGCACTCGCAACCCCAGATCCGGTGACGGCGCGGGCGTCGTGGGCTGTGGAACGTTCATCGCAACCTCCCAACCCCCCCACCGCCAGCGGGGAGTGAAGCCGATTCCCCATTCAACCGGAAGTGATCCGGGTCATCATACGCCGCGCCTGCTGGAACTCCGGAGCCGCCAGCAGCGCGCGCTCGAGCGCATCGCGTGCTCTGACCGCGTCGCCCTTTTCCAGATAGACGCGCCCCAGGTAGGTGTATGCGTCCGCAAGACCCCAGGCCGGCGTGTGAACCACTTCCTGACGCTCGCTCTCCAGCGCACCGATCGCCTTCTTCAGTTTACCGAGCGCCCGCTCGCTCTCCGCTCCGTTCGGCGCGCGCTCGAAGGCAACTATCGCATCCAGCAGCAACACGCGCGGATTGCGGGGCGCGAGCCGCAGAGCCTTCCGCATCTGGGACTTGCTCTTGCTCGCGGCGAACGGCGCCCGCAGCCCGCTCAGCTCCGACAGCTGCAGCAGACACGCCGACTGCAGGGCCATGCTCTCGGCGGGGACCGCGGCCGGGGTTGCCTTGAGCGCCCGATCGAGGCTCGCGACGCACTCCTCGGCGGCCGAGCGGGCCTGGATTTTGTCCCTGGCGGAGTCGACCAGCGTGAGGCGGTAGCCGGCGAGGCCGGCGTAGTAGCTCTTCATCCCGTCCTTGGCATCGTCTCCGGTGGGGGTCGTGGCGAGCCCCTGCAGGGTGCGGCCGTCTTCGGTGAAATAGCCGTACTCGATCCGGGCCTCCAGATCGAGCAGCGCCGCCTGCGCCGGATTCGCCTGTGCCGCAGCCGCTGACAGCGCCGGCCCGGCCATGGCCAGCAGAATAGCGGCCGGCGCGCCGGTAGTGAGCACGCCTACGAAGGCTCGAAAGGGCGACGGAGGCATCGTAAGTGGTTGATTGACGCGTCGGGTAGAATGAACGCCGCGCATGAGGAAAGATAGCACAAGGCCGCGGGCTCCCACTGCTGCGGCCAGGCCCGAGGCCCTCCGTGTCGCCCCACTCATCGACATCGGCATCAACCTTGCGCACGACAGTTACGACCCCGACCGCGATGCCGTCCTGGCGCGCGCCGAAGCTGCCGGGGTGCTGCAGTTGGTGATCACGGGCTCCAGCGGCCCCAGCACTCGTCAGGCGATCGAGCTGGCGCAGGCCCACCCCGGCCGGTTGTTCGCCACCGCCGGCGTACACCCACACCACGCCAGCGACCTGACGCCGGAATTACTGGCCGAGCTGGAGGCGCTCGCCCAGCGGCCCGAAGTCGTCGCCATCGGCGAGTGTGGGCTCGATTACTTCCGCAACTTCTCACCGCAGAAGGCCCAGCGGAGCGCGTTTCACCGCCAACTCGAGCTGGCCGCGCGTGTCGGAAAACCTGTCTTTCTGCACGAGCGGGATGCTCACGAGGACTTCGTCGCAATCTTGCGCGAGCACCGCGCGACGCTCGCTGGCGGAGTCGCACATTGCTTCACCGGGACTCGGCCGCAGCTCGTGCGCTACCTGGAGCTGGATCTGGCGATCGGCATCACGGGTTGGATCTGCGATGAGCGCCGGGGCGGCCACCTGTTGCCGTTGATGAAGGAGATTCCCGGCAATCGCCTGCTGCTGGAGACCGATGGGCCCTATCTGCTGCCGCGCAATCTCGATCCCAAGCCGGCAGGGCGCAGGAACGAGCCGGCCTATCTGCCGCACGTGGCCGTCGCCGTCGCGGCCGCACGCGCGCAGCCGGTCCAGGCGCTGGCGGACTCCAGTACTGCGGCAGCACATGAACTGTTTCGTATAATTCATTGATTTCAAGAGATTAACTACATGGATGAGACCCGTCTGCAGCACTTCGTCCGGCGCGTGTGGGAGGAGTCCATCCTGGGGCGACTCCACGAGTACGTGCGCATTCCCAACAAGTCCCCGATGTTCGATCCGCAATGGGAGCAGCACGGCCACATGGAAGCGGCGGTGCGGCTGATGCAGGACTGGTGCAAAGAACAACCCATCCCGGGGATGAGCGTCAGCGTGCGGCGGCTGCCCGGCCGAACACCGCTGCTGTTCATCGACATTCCGGGAGAGCTCTGCGGTTGTGCCCTGCTCTACGGCCACCTGGACAAGCAGCCCGAGTTCACCGGCTGGCTCCCTGGACTGGGCCCCTGGGAACCGGTCGTGCGCGACGGGAAGCTCTACGGACGAGGAGCAGCGGACGACGGCTACGCGGTGTTCAGCTCGTTGACGGCGATCGCCGCGCTCAAGGCGCAAAAGGTGCCCCTGCCCCGGTGTGTCGTACTGATCGAGGCTTGCGAGGAAAGCGGGAGCGTGGACCTGCCCGCCCATCTGCAGGCCCTCGGGGGGGAGATCGGCGACCCGTCGCTGGTGGTCTGCCTGGATGCGGAATGCGGCAACTACGAGCAGCTGTGGTGCACCACCTCGCTGCGAGGCGCCCTTGTGGGGACGCTGCGTGTGCGGGTCCTCGATGAAGGCGTGCACTCGGGGATGGGCACCGGAATCGCCCCGACCGCTTTCCGGGTCGTCGAGCAGCTGCTCGCGCGCCTGGAGAATCCGGTCACTGGTGAGTTGCTCGCGGAGGAATTGCACGTCGCCATACCCAAGGACCGGCGCGCTCAGATCGTGGCCGCCGCCCGGGTACTCGGCAACGCCGTCGCGGGGAAGATTCCCTTCGCGCAGGGCGTGCAGCCGGTCTCCAACGATCCGGTGGAGCTGCTCATCAACAGCACCTGGCGTGCGACCCTTGCCGTCACGGGAGCCGACGGTTTGCCAGCGGTGGTATCCGCGGGCAACGTGTTGTTACCGGAGCTGGCGTTCAAACTCTCCGTGCGCCTGCCGCCGACCGTCGATGGCGCCCGCGCCGTGGCGGCCGTGCGCCGCTTGCTCGAGAGCGATCCGCCATACGGGGCGCAGGTACGGTTCGAGGGAGCCGCGGCTACCGACGGATGGAACGCGCCGGCGTTTGCCGACTGGCTCGAGAAGTCCATCTCGCGGGCCTCGCAGCGGGTGTTTGGGCGAGACGCCGTGCACGTCGGCTGCGGGGGGACGATTCCTTTCATGGGCATGCTGGGGAAGCAATTTCCGCGCACCCAGTTCTTCATCACGGGTGTGTTGGGCCCGCACTCCAACGCGCATGGACCGAACGAATTCCTGCACATCGACTACGCCACGCAGTTGACCACGTGCGTGTCGCTGGTCCTGGCGGACCACGCAAAGACGCTGTCCTGAGGAGAACGGGGTAGAACGTCTTGACGGCCGATACCGCGGCACGCGCGTGCACCGCGGGCGAGTCGCCGGCCGATACTGCAGCGCGCGCGTGCGCCGCGGGCAAGTCGCTGGCCGCCGTGGCGGACCCGATCGCCGCCGCTGGAGCTACTGCGCCTCGCGCAGCCGGTGCACTTCGACGGCCGTGATCGCCGACGGCTTGGCGCCGAACCGAGCCGTCACGTAGTTGGACACCGCGGCGATGTCATCATCCGACCAGGCCGAGGCAAACGCCGGCATGACTGCGATATCCCCCGACGGAGGCAGTGTGCTGGCTCCTCGCAGTACCGCCAGAGCGACATTCATTGCGCTCGGGTCGTTGACCGCGCGAGTGCCCGTCAACGTGGCATGCGGCACGGAGCGGTTGCGGCCCGTCCAGGTGTGACAACCGGCGCACATGCTGGCGAACAGCGCCTCGCCGCGAGGATTCGAGTCGGCGGCCACACCTTGCACGGGATCCGCGGAGGCGGGCTCGAGTTTCGGTGCCGGCAGATCCGGGGTTGAGACGGCCGGAATGCTGCGGACGTACTCCGCGATCGCGCTCACGTCCGAAGGTGTCAGCTTCTGAAAGCTCAGGTGCACCGCCTGGGCCATGGGGCCGAAGGCGGAGCCCCGATCCTGCGAATGACCGGTCTTGAGGTACGCCTCCACGTCATCGCCGCTCCAGCTTCCGATCCCTGAAGCGGCATCGCTGGTGAGGTTGTAGGCGCGCCACCCTTCCGAGAGGCCGCCGGAGAACTTGCGGCGGTTGTCCAGCGACTGCAGCGGCGTGCGCGGTGTGTGGCAGTCCCCGCAATGACCCAGCGCCTCGGCCAGATAGGCGCCGCGGTTCCAGCTCGCCGAGCGGCTCGGAACGGGCCGGAAACGCGAATTCGCGTCGTACAGCTTCGACCAGATCGCCATCAGCAGGCGCTGGTTGTAAGGGAAGCGCAGCGTGTTGGGCGGCGGGACGTTCTTCTGCGGCGGCAGGCTGAACAGGTAAGCCTTGATGGCCAGCACGTCCGCATCGGTCAGATACGTGTAGGCGGCGTAGGGAAAGGCCGGATAGAGCCAGCCCTTGTCCTTGCTGAAGCCCTCGTGCACGGCCTCGAGGAAGTCCGCATCGGTCCAGGTGCCGATGCCCGTCTCGCGATCGGGCGTGATGTTCGCCGAATAGATCGTGCCGAAATCCGTCTCGAACGGACGGCCGCCGGCAAAGGGCTTGCCCCCTTCAGCGGTATGACACGCCTCGCAGTCAGCCGCCTCAGTGAGATACTTCGCGCGCGCGAGCGCATCGCCCGGCGCAAAATCCGCCGGCACTCCGGTCGGCATGCCCTGGTACTCCGACAGAGCCACCCGCTTGCCCGCAAACGCCATCGGACCCGGCCGCACGGCGGCCCAGGCGAGCACGGCTGCGCCGCAGACAACGATGACCCCAGCGACGATCCGGACGCGTTTCAACGCCATAGGGTTCCGCTTTTCCGCTTGCGCTGCGAAGGACTTCAGACCGTTGTCTTGCTCGAGGGGGCCGGCTCGCCGTTGTGCTGCATCTGGGCGGCACGGTGAATCGCCTTGCGCACGCGGCTGTACGTCCCACACCGGCAGATGTTGGCAACGCCCACGTCGATATCGTGATCGGTGGGGTTGGGTTTGTCCTTCAGCAACGCCGCCGCCGCGAGGATCATGCCGGATTGGCAATAGCCGCACTGTGGCACGTTCTCCGCGATCCAGGCGCGCTGTACCGGGTGACTCCTGTCCTTCGCCAGCCCCTCGATCGTGGTGATCGATTGGCCGTTCACGGCGCTCACCGGAACGATGCAACTACGCGTCAGGCGCCCCTCGATGAGCACGCTGCAGGCGCCGCACAACCCCATCCCGCAACCGAACTTGGTGCCGGTCAGCGCGAGCTCATCCCGCAACACCCACAGGAGCGGGGTATCCGCTTCCACATCGATGCTGCGCTCCGTGCCGTTGACTTTGAGAGTGACCATGTTCAGGTTCTCATCACCTTGAGGGAGAGCTGATGTTTCGACAGCGGCAGGGACCGCAAGCGTTGGCCGGTTGCCGCGTAGATCGCATTCCCCAGCGAGGGCGCAATCGGGCCGGTGCCGGGCTCACCGACTCCGCCGGGCGCCGCCGCGCTCGGCACGATGTAGGTCTCGACTGTCGGCATGTCGTGAATCATCAGTGCCGGATAATCGTTGAAATTTCCCTGCATGACGGCGCCGTTCTTGAGCGTGATCTCGCCCCGCACCGCGGCTGTGAGGCCGAACATCATCCCGCCCTCGCACTGCGCCTTGATGTTGTCCGGATGCACCGCGATGCCGCAGTCGATCGCCTGCACGATCCGATGCAGCGTCACGACCTGGTCCTTGACGGACACCTCGGCAATGGTGCCGATGTAGCTCCCGAAGGCCGGAAAGGCCGCGATCCCGAAGGAATGCCCGGCGGGCGGGTGAGCCCAGTCGGCCTTTTGCGCCATCAGGTCCAGCACCGCGAGCTGCCGGCGCGCCCCTTCGGTGTCGTGTTGCAGCATGGCGCGGCGGAACTGGTAGGGATCCTTGCCGGCGGCGCGCGCCAGCTCATCGATGAAGCCTTCGACCATGAAAGGGTTGTGCGAGTGGTTGACGGAGCGCCAGAAGCCGAAGCGCACCCCGAGGTTCTTGTTGAGGCCCGTCACGTAATAATTGGGGATCGCATAGTTCAGATCCGCCACGGACTCGACGAAGAACGGCGGGCCGCCGGGCCGGCCGAAGGCCGGTGCCGAGGCGCTGACCACCTTGGCCTCGAAGGCGATGAGCTTGCCCTCGGCATCCAGGCCGCCCCGGAAGCGAATCGCGGCCGCCGGACGATAGGTGTCGTGTTGGATATCCTCTTCCCGGCTCCAGATGAGCTTGACCGGCCGGCCGTTGGTCGTTTTGGCGGCGGTCACCGCCTGCGTCACATAGTCCGCCTCGCCGCGCCGGCCGAAGCCGCCGCCGAGGTACTGCACGTGGACTTTGACGCGGGAAGCGGGGATACCCAGCACGGTGGCAGCGGCATTCTGCGCGGCCTGGGGACTCTGCGTTCCGCACCAGACCTCGCAACCCTCCGCCGTCACCTGGGCCGTGCAATTCATCGGCTCCATGCACGCATGCGCCAGGTAGGGAACCTCGTAAGTCGCCTCCACGCGCTTCGCGGCACGCGCCAGGGCTGCCTGCACATCCCCGTCATTGCGTGACACGTAGCCCTGCTCGTCGAAGCCGGCGTGCAATTGCTTCGACACCTTCTCGCTATCGAGCGTCGCAAGCGCGCCCAGCTCGTAGTCGACCTTGACCCGCTCCAACGCCTTGCGAGCCTGCCAGTACGACTGCGCCATGACGATCACGCCATCGCTCAGCGGCACCGTCCCGCGGAATGCGGGCATGCTCTTGCACGCACTGTCGTCGAAGGATTTGAGCTTGCCGCCGAACGTCGGGCAGGTCTTGACGGCGGCATACAACATGTCGGGAAGCGTTACATCGATCCCGTATTTGGCACTGCCGTCGACTTTGTCCGGAACATCGACGCGGGGGCGTGTACCTCCGATCACAGTGAACTCTGCGATCGGCTTCAGTGCCGGGTCCTGCGGGACCGGCAGGCTGGCGGCGAGCCGCGCCACGCTGCCAAAGGAGCAACGGCGCCCGCTAGGTCCGTGAACGACTTCGCTACCGCTGGCCGTGCAGCTGGCCGGGACGACCTTCCAGGTTCGCGCAGCCGCCTGCAGCAGCATGATCCGGGCGGCGGCGCCGATCCGGCGCAGCTCGTGATACCAGCCGCGCACGGAGAAGCTGCCCACCGTGGATTGCTGGCCGAACAGCGGGTTGTTGTACATCGCGGCCGCCGGCGCGTCGGCGACCCGTAGCCGCTCCCAGCTCCCTCCCAGCTCCTCCATGATGATCATGGGCAGGGACGTGTGTCCCCCCTGCCCCATCTCCACGGCGGGAGTGATGATGGTGATGCCGTCGTCTTCGCCGATCTGCAGGAATGCGGACGGCGTCCGCGGCGGGCGGATGGCAGCAGCGCCGCCGCGCGGCCCTTCCTGGGCGGGCAGTTCGAGGCTGAGCGCCAATCCGGAAAGCGTGGCCGCTGCGGAAACGAACTCGCGGCGGGTGATCTGAGACATCCGGCTACCCTACAATTGTGCGTTTGCGGTGGTGCGTTGAGCCATGGTGGAGCGGATCGGCCGTTCGGCTACCCTCCAGGTTGGGAGGAATGCTACACCGCCCCTGCCCCTCAGCGCATGTGTGCCATATAGCTCGGCTTCACGGCGCTCTTGAGCTTCTGCCAGCTCTCCGCGAAGCGGGTCACCGTACCGGCGTAGGCGTCATGCTCCGCGGACGGAAACTCCGCCGGCAGGGAGTCGACCATGAGGGTCCACTTCGGCAGGCCCTTGGGGAACTTGCCCCGGCGGGTGAACACGATCCGGCCCTCGACCGGAACCTCTCCGGCGACCGCCTTCACCGCCGCGATCCGGTCATAGAGCGCGCTCTGCGGATTGGGGAACGTGAAGCGGCGCGAGCCGTCCATGACGGTCCACTCGGCCATCTGGTCGCCGCCGAAGATGTTGCCCTGCACGTCGCGCAGGTCCACCACCAGAATGCCGCGAGCCGTCAGCAGCAGGAAATCGACATGAAACCCGGCGCCCATCCCATCGGGCACCAGCATGTCGACCAGGTGATCCGACCCGGCGGCCGTGACCGCAGCCCGCAGCGCCTTGCGATTGCTGTACTGCCGGTACCAGCGCCACGCCCAGTGGCCGACGAACCCGAGCACCGCAGCGGTGGCGATGAGCACCCAGGCCGTCGGCGGCAGCTTCTGCAGATCTTCCACTAGGCCTCCAACACAGACGCGCGCAATGCCGCCAGATCCGCATCGATCTCGGTGCAGGCCGTGGGCCGCGCGAACAGCTCCTGCAGAGCCTCGGGCATGGGTACCTTGCGCCCGATGAGCGGCTCGACGATCTCAGGAAACTTTGCGGCATGCGCAGTCGACACGATGACCCAGGGGCCCGAGCGGCGCTCCTCCGCGGAGAGCCGAGTGTAGGCATCGGCGGCGGTGGCAGTGTGCGGACACCACATCTGGCCGAATGTCTGGAAGCCGCGCTTGATGCTCGCGCGGATCTGCGCGTCGTCCACGGAGTACGCGGTGACCGCCCAGCGCAAATCGCGCAGCTCGGGAAACAGAGCCCGCATTCTCTCCATGTTGCTCGGATCGCCCACGTCCATCGCGGAAGCCAACGTAGCAACACTGGGTCGGGGGCGCCAGGTGCCGCTGTCCAGGTAGTCCGGAACCGTCCGGTTGGCGTTGTGCGCCAGCACGATCCGCCCGATGGGCAGACCGATCTTGCGGGCCCAGATGCACGCCATCGCGTTGCCGAGGTTGCCGCTGGGGATGACGAAGGAGGCCGGCGAGCCGCTCTCGCGCCACACTTTGAGGCTGGTCGAGGCGTAGTAGACGGCCTGGGGCAGCAGCCGCCCGAGATTGATGCTGTTCGCGGAAGACAGGTCCTTGCGAGCCCGCAGCTGCGGGTCCTGGAAGGCCTGTTTGACCATGCGCTGGCAGTCATCGAAGGTGCCGCGCACGGCGAAGGATCTGACGTTGCCGCCCCAGCAGGTGAGCTGGCGCTCCTGGGTCGGGGACACCAGGCCTTTCGGAAACAGCACCGCCACCTCGATCCCGGGCCTGCCGTGGAAGGCTGCGGCTACGGCAGCGCCGGTATCCCCGGAGGTGGCGACGAGGATCGTCAGAGGCACGCTCGAGGGCTTGCGCAGCCGCGTCATGCTCGCTGCCAGGAAACGAGCGCCGAAGTCCTTGAACGCCGCCGTCGGTCCGTGAAACAGCTCGAGGACCTGCAGCGCGTTCGCACCCGCGAGGCTCACCGCCGGCGCCGGAAAGTTGAACGCCTCGGCGGCCGCGGCCGGCAGAGCGGATGCGAAATCGTCCCCCGCGACGAACGGCGCCAGCAGCTGCGCCGCAAGCGGGGCAAGCTCGATCGGGAGCGCCTCCGGTTCCACGCGCGGCCAGGTATTGGGCACGTACAGGCCGCCATCCGGTGCAAGTCCTTGCAGCAGCGCCGCGCCGAACCCGACCGTCGAGTCGGTGCTGCGGGTACTCGCAAAGCGCATCGGGGCGGTCGCCGGACGAGTCGAGGAAGTGCTCATCGAGGGGGCCATCAGCGTTCTACTACCCGCGCTCCATGGGACTGGACCTCGGTAATCCACTTGTCGATCTGAATCGAACGCTGGGCGAACTCGCGCGCCATGGCATCGAGCACGGCATCCGCGTTGGCTGCGGGCGACCAGGCGAACATCGTCGGCCCGGCGCCGGAGATCGAGCACCCCAGCGCACCTGCGTGCAGCGCGGCGCGCCGCACCTCCTGGAATCCGGGAATCAATGCCTGCCGCTGCGGCTCGATCACCACGTCCTCGAGCGATGCACGGATCATGTCCAGATCGTTCGTGTAGCAGCCGGAGATGAACCCGGCGAGGTTCGCCGTCTGCCACACGAAGTCCGACAGATCCACGGTGCGCTTGAGAATGGCGCGCGCCTGCTTCGTCGACAGGAACATGTGCGGATGGACGATCACGGCACGCACATCCGGCGGCACCGGAATCTGCTTCACGCGCGGATGATCGATTCCCACGGTGAGCACCAGACCGCCGAACAGCGAAGGCGCGATGTTGTCCACGTGCAGCGAGCCGCTGGCGACCGCCTCGCCCTGCATGGCGAACTGCAGCAACTGCAGCTTCGTGCAAGGCTCCTGCAGAAGCGCATTCGCCGCGACCACGGCACCGACCGCCGAGGCAGCCGAGCCCCCGAGGCCCGAGCCCAGCGGAATGCCCTTCTCGATCTGCAGCGTAAAGCCGAACGGGGGCTGCAGTGCCTCATACATCGCCAGCAGCGCGCGACCGGCCGTGTTCTTCTCCGGCTCCAGCGGCAATTCTCCGGCGATGCCGGTGACCGCCTCGATGGCGACGCCCCGCTCCTTGCGGCGCGCGACGCTCACGCGATCGCCGAGGCAATCCACGGCAAAGCCGAGGATGTCGAAGCCGATCGCGACGTTTCCGACCGAAGCGGGCGCGAAGGCCGTGGCGCGCTGCAGTCCTGCAGGGGTAGTCGCGCTCACATCCGCGCTCCGAGGTAGGCTGCCAGGCGCAGCAGGTCCGAGAAGACCCCGCCGGCGGTGACTTCCGGTCCCGCCCCCGGTCCCTGCACGATCAGCGGATTGTCGCAGTACCAGCGCGTCTGGAATCTCACCACGTTGTCCGTCAGCGCGATGTTGGCGAACGGATGCTTCAGGTCGAACTCGACCAGCCCGACGGATGCCTCGCCCTTGGCAGTGATGCGCGCGACGTACCGCAACACCTTGTTGCGAGTGCGTGCACTCTCGAACCGGTCGCGCATGGCGCCATCGAAGCGCGGCAGGCGCGTCATGAAATCCTCGATCGAGCCCTCTTCCAGGCCCTTCGGCACCAGGCTCTCCACCTGCACGTCCGCCAGCTCCAGCTCCAACCCCATCTCGCGCCCGAGAATGATGAGCTTGCGCGCCACATCCATCCCTGACAGGTCATCGCGGGGATCAGGCTCGGTATAGCCGCGCTGCCGTGCGTCGCGCACGATGTCGGAGAACGGCGTGCGGCCGTCGTACACGTTGAAGAGATACGCGAGCGTACCGGAGAAGATGCCCTCGATGCTCGAGAGGTCATCGCCGGTCTCGCGCAGGTCGCGCAGCGTCTGAATGACCGGCAGGCCGGCACCGACGTTGGCTTCGTAGAGAAAGTGGGCGCCGCCCTTGCGCCGCGCTTCCCGCAGGCTGCGATAGAAAGCCATGTCGGCACTGTTGGCTTTCTTGTTCGGCGTGACGATATGGATACCGGCGGCGAGCCACTCCGGATAGTGCCGTGCCACCTCCGCGCTGGCCGTGCAGTCGATCAAAACGCTGTGTGGCAGGTGCTGTACGAGGATGTGCTTGACGAACGCCTCCATGTCCGCGGGAGTCTGGCTCTGCTCGTACTGCGCGCGCCACCCGTCCAGCGGCACACCCGCGTCCGAGAGCACCATCCGCTTCGTCCCCAGCAGCCCGCGTACGCGCAGGTCGAGCTTGGCCTGTCGGTGCAGGCGCTCGCTCTGCGAGGCGATCTGGTCCAGCAGGACCCGGCCGACCGTGCCCGGACCGATCACGCCGATGGACAGAGTGTGCGGCGAGAGGTACAGGCCGGCATGGACGGCACGCAACGCCCGAGTCGCGCTCTTACCATCGATGACGACCGAGATATTCCGCTCCGAGGCGCCCTGTGCGATCGCGCGCACGTTCACGGTGGCGGCGCCAAGCGCGTCGAACACCTTCCCCGAGATGCCGGGAGTGCCGGCCATGCCGTCACCGACGACTGCAAGGATGGCCAGCTCGTTGTCGACGGCAACGCTTTGTATCTGTCCTTCGTGCAGCTCACGCTCGAAGGCACGGCGCACCACGGCAGCCGCACGATCTGCCTGCGCCTGAGGGATGGCACAACAGATCGAGTGCTCGGAGCTGCCCTGCGAGATCAGGATGACCGAGATCCCCTCCTCGCGCAGCGCGCCGAACAAGCGGTGCGCGGTGCCCGGCACGCCGATCATGCCGGCGCCCTCCACGTTCACCAGCGCCATCTGCTCGATGCTCGTGATGCCCTTGACGGGCAGCTTCGAGGTCGGCTGGGCGCAGATGAGCGTGCCGGGCTTCTCGGGCGCGAAGGTGTTGCGGATCCAGATCGGAATGTTGCGGCCGACCGCGGGTGCCATGGTCTGCGGGTGGATGACCTTGGCGCCGAAGTAAGCCAGCTCCATCGCCTCGTTGTAGGAGAGCGAGTCGATGATGGTCGCCTCGGGAACGCGCCGGGGATCCGCCGACAGCACGCCATCCACATCCGTCCAGATCTGGATCTCGCGGGCATCCAGCAACGCTCCGAAAATCGAGCCGGAGAAATCGCTCCCGTTGCGGCCCAGGGTCGTCTGCACCCCGCGCCGGTCGGAGGCGATGAAACCGGTGATGATGAGCGTGCCGGCAAAGTCCGCCGGCACCTGCTCGGCGATGTGGGCCCGCGACTCGGCCCACTGAATGCTCGGCCCCAAAGGACCCCACTCCACGACCACCACGCGCCGCGCATCCAGCCAGCACAACGCACCCGGCCGCCCGCCGCGCTCCTCCAGGAAGCGGTGAAACAGCTTGGTGGACCAGATCTCCCCGTACCCGACGATCAGATCGCTCACGTTGCGGGCCGCTGCCCGAGTGAGCTTGACGGTCTGCAGGATGCCCTCCAGGTCGTGGCAGTCCCGATCGAAGCCGGCCAGGTAGAGGCGTGCCGATTCGGGCGACAGCAGCGTCTGGGCGATCGTGGCATGCCGGGCGCGCAGCGCCCCCAGCTCCGTGCGAAAGGACTCGTCCTGGCGCTCGGCCAGATCGACGAGCCTCAGCAAGGCGTCCGTCACCCCCCGGCAGGCGGAGAGGACCACGCCCAGGGGACCGGGCGGGAGCGAATCGAGTATGTCGGCAACACGTCGAAAGCAGTCGGCGTCGGCAACGCTCGACCCCCCGAACTTGTGCACGACCCAGGGATCGGTTTTGGGCATCGAAGGCTTAAGGATCGCAAGGAGAGTGGCAAAAATGCCTCGCGACTCTACTGACGCGCCCGAGAGCACGCAAATCCTTGATAACGCCCGGAGGGCGGCCCGGACGGGCGAGGCCCGGTAGGGCCGAGTAATGACCCCGTTCTCAGCGCCGTTTACCGCCCCGCGGGGCGGGTTTTCCGGCATGCTGGCGGCAGTCGGAACTCCCAAGGTCTTCCCGTGACCGAGCGTGCAACTGAGGGGTCTCCGCTGCACCTGAGCCCACCGCAGTTCGCGCGCTTGACGCAGCTGCTCGATGAGTCGCTGGAGCTCACTGGCCCGGAGCGGGAGCAGTGGTTGACCGATCTGCAGCATCGTGAGCCGGAGCTGGCCGCAGTCGTGCGGCGTGTTCTCAGCACCGGACAGAACCCGGCTGCGGCCGCATTCCTTTCCGACAATGCGGTCCTCGCCCGCTACCTGCCGGCACCGGGGGAAGCCGAGCCGGGGCTGATCGGGAAACAGCTCGGTCCCTATCGGGTGCTGTCGCTCCTTGGCCACGGTGGCATGGGCAGCGTGTGGCGCGCCGAGCGCGTCGACGGCCTGTTCTCCAGGGAAGTCGCCTTGAAGCTGGTACACCCGGCACTGATGGGTCGGGGCATGCGGGAGCGGCTCGGGCGCGAGCGGGAGATCCTGGGCAGCCTGAACCATCCGCACATCGCGCAACTGCTGGATGCGGGGTTCGCGGACGACGGCCAACCCTACCTCGCACTGGAATACGTGGATGGCGTGCCGTTCACGAGCTATTGCGACCAGCATCGGCTTTCGATCCGCGAGCGCCTGGAGCTGTTCGGCCAGGTATTGAGCGCAGTGCAGTATGCCCACTCGAACCTGGTCATCCATCGCGATCTGAAGCCCTCCAACATTCTCGTGACACGGGACGGACGGGCTCAGCTCCTGGACTTCGGCATCGCCAAGCTCCTGACGGAGGGGGTCACCCAGGAGACCGCGCTCACGCAGATGGGCGGGCGCGCGCTCACACCCGACTACGCGGCCCCGGAACAGATCTCAGGTGCGCCGCTCTCGACGGCTGCGGACGTGTACGCGCTTGGCGTGATCCTCTACGAGACGCTCGTGGGCCAGCGGCCTTACCGGCTCACGCGCGACTCGCGTGGGGCACTCGAAGAAGCCATTCTGAACGTGGAGCCGGTGCCGCCGAGCCGCATCCCCATCAGCGAGGCTGCAGCGGCAGCGCGAGCGACGACCCGCGCGAGACTGGCGAGATCTCTCAAAGGGGATCTCGACACAATCGTGATGAAGGCGTTGAAAAAATCTTCCGGGGAGCGCTACCCGACCGCCGACGCCTTCGCCGAGGACACAGGCCGGTTTCTGCGCGGCGAGATTGTGCTGTCGCAACCCGACACCCTCGCCTACCGGGTGGGCAAGTTCGCGCGCCGCAATCGGGCAGCCGTGCTCACCTCGTTGCTGGTCGGGACGGGGCTGATCGCAACCAGCGCTTTCGCCCTGGTGCAGATGCTCGATGCGCGAGCCCAACGTGATCTGGCCGTGTCGGAAGCCAAGCGCGCGGAGGGCGTGAGCGACCTGACAGAGTTTCTGGTGGCAGACAGTCTCAAACAGGTGCCACAGGATGCGATCCGAAATCGCCTGGCGCGCGCTCGCGAGCTCGTGGTGCGCCGCGCCCACGACAATCCGCTCGTCGCCGCGCAGCTGCTGCTGGTGCTGGCCTACCGATACATCGAGCTCGGGGACGACCAGACCGCCTCGGAGCTGACGCGCTCGTCGGAGACGATGGCTCGTGGGCTGAACAACCCGGAGCTCACCGGCGAGGTCGCCTGTCTGCGCACGCGCTACCTGGTGCTTGCCGGGGATCTCGCCGGCGCGCGTCGCCAGCTCGCTGCCGGTCTCGACAACATGCGCCACCTGCAGCTGGTGGCCCCTGGCGTGACTGCCGACTGCGCCGACGCACAGGCGTTCGTGGCGCAAGCGAACGGGGATTTTGCAGGAGCCGCCGGCGTGCTGCGGCAAGCGGTGCAAAGCCTCGAGCGAGGCGGTTGGTCCGGATCGACCCCGTTCATCTCGACCTCCAGCAACCTGGCGAGGGCGTTGGTGCAGGCAGGACAGTTCCGAGAAGCCTGGCAAGTGGAAAGTCGCGTGCTTGCGCTCGTCCGCGAGATCGGTCGCGCCGACAGCAGCACCTATTACGCGATCATCAACATGAGCTGCACGATCCTGCGCGAAGGCGGCCGGCCTCGTCAGGCGATGGCGCTGGTGGACTCGGCCGTGGCCGAAGCACGCCGCACCAACACCGATTTCCCGAGCTACCTGGAAGGATCGCGGGCGCTAGCCGAAGTGGCCGCGGGCGGCACTGAGAAGGCCATCGCGACATTGACCGGTGCGAGCCAGGCCGCACGTGAAGCCGGGGCTCACTACTGGACTCTTTTCCAGACGGGCGTGGTGACTGCCGCCCTCGATCGAGGGGATGTGGCGGGAGCCGACGCGGGCTGGAACCTGCTGGCCCCGGTCGAAGAGCAGATGCTCGCGGCCGGGCAGCGCGGGGTCGATGTCGTGCAACTGCTTCTCCTGCACGCGAGGCTCGACATGGAGCACCATCAAGCAGCCAGCGCCGCGAAACGACTCGATCGAGCCGACGCGCTGATTGCTTCGAGGCACCAGCCCAGCAATCCAGACTCTCGGGCCGCTGAGATCCTGCGCGCACGCTTGCTGCTGGAGAGCCGGCAGTACCAGCAGGCGGTGCACCACGCCAGCGCCGCGATTCAGCTCGCCCGCAGCGCCGCGGTCGATCCCCGCTCTTCGGTCTGGGTGGGCGAGGCTCTTCTCTGGCGGGCCCGCGCCGAGGCAGCCCTTGGACGCCCGGCGGTAGCGGCGGCTACGGCCCGGGAAGCGCTGGTACACCTGGCCGAGAACGTAGATGGCGCCAGTCCCCTGATCGGCGCCGCCCGCGCGCTGGCCTCCGGTACGTGAGGCGGGCCGGGAGCGCCGCCCTCCGCTGTAGCCTGCGGTTCGTGGGGCGGGCAGGCCAGGGCCCCACCTCTATCCGGTCGGCGGGGCTGGCATAATTGCCAGGCGTGGAATCATCACTTGGCCCCCTGCTTCCCCTGTTCAACCGTGAGCGTGCCGCCGGCAACGCAGTAGCGGTCGGCCTGCTCGTGCACACGATCGGATCCACCTATCGCAAGCCGGGCGCGCTCATGCTCATTGCCGCCAACGGGGATTACGCCGGTCTGCTCTCGGGCGGCTGCCTGGAGGGGGACCTGCGGGAGCGCGCGCAGTCGGTGATCGCAAGCGGCACGGCCCAGCTCGTCACCTATGACACCCGTGGGGGAGAGGATCTGATCTGGGGCCTGGGGCTCGGCTGTGAAGGGGCGATGCACATCCTGCTGTTTCGCGCCGGGCCCGAGCTGGACTGGCAGCCCCTTACGCACATGGCGCACGCGCTGGCGACGGACACTCCCACTGCCGTAGGCGTCACCGTCGAGTCTGCGAGCCCCCAGCGGCCGGTGGGCACCGTCACGTTGCCCGATGCAGCGACCCCGGACGTCATGGCGGCTTTGCAGGAGGCGACCCGCAGTGGGCGTGCCGGATGGATCACCTCAGCGGATGCGAAGCTGTTTGCGTTGCCGCTGTCGCTCCCGCCCAGGGTGTTGCTGTTAGGGGGCGGACCGGATGCGGCCCCGGTCGTGGACCTGGCTGCGCGACAGAGCTGGAAAGTCACCGTGGTGGACCATCGCCCGGCGTACGCGCAAGCAGCCCATTTCCCCGGTGCGGAACGCGTCGTGCTCTCGCGTCCGGACGAGTTGCTCACAGCGCTCGACCTCGCGCACTTCTCCGCAGCTGTGGTGATGAGCCACCATCTGCCCTCGGACCTGGAATATTTGCGCAGCCTCGCGCGCACGAAGGTTCCGTATATCGGACTGCTGGGGCCTGCCCTGCGACGCGAGAAGCTGCTGTCGGATCTGGGTGGCGCGGAAGCCGGATCGCTCCGTCCCCGCCTGCACGCACCCGTCGGTCTCCCCCTGGGCGGCCGCACTCCCGAATCCATCGCGCTCGCCATCATTGCCGAAATCCATGCGTTCGTTCATCTCGGTGAGGCTGCCACGTCCCACAGGGCGCAGGCGGCGGCGTCGTGAACGAGCTCGAGTTGATCCGCAGCCAACTGCGCGTGGAACGCGAGCGGGTGAGCGACGTCGCCCGCGCCTGCGCAGCTGCGGGTGCTACCGAAGGATTGCGACAGGCGGGGGTCGAATACCTGGTGTTCGTGCTCACTCGCTTCGATGAGCGCGACCAGAGGCTGGCGGAGCAACCGAGCGCGGCTCCTACCTCCCTCGAGCAAATCATCTCCCGGGGCGGGAGCAGCCGCGAGGCGCTTGCGAAACTCGCAGCAGCCACCACCGGCGGTAGCGCGTCGGATCGGTGGGGCGCATTCGCGGAGTTTTGTGACGGCCCGTGGCGCCTGAGGCGAGATGCTATCGATGCGCTTCAGCAGACGAACCTGCGGATCGCGGATTGGCGCGCGGTCTCCTTCGTCGACGCGGACTCGATTCTCGAGGAGCGCACGCGTTACGCGAACGTGCAGGCGAAGCTCCCGCGGACGACCAGCGTCTGAGGTTGACGCGGACGAGCACCTCGACGATGTTCACCTCTGACGTTCCCGCAGCTGGGCGCCTCCGATGATGGTCACCTCCGAGAATGACGACGGACTGCATGCGATCGTCCTGGCCGCCGGGGCCTCGACGCGATTCGGCTCAGCCAAGCAGCTCGTTCGCATCGCCGGACGTCCCATGCTCCATGCCACCGTGACGCGTGCAGTAGAGGTCGCGGGAAACGCGGTGATCGTCGTGCTCGGAGCCCGTGCGGAGGAACTCGCGCCGCTCCTCTCGCACTCCCCCGCTTCGATCGTCATCAACCGCGATTGGCGCGAAGGGCTGGCAAGCTCCATACGTGCCGGTGTCGCACGACTGCCGGCGGCCTGCTCGGGCGCGATGCTGCTGCTGGCGGATCAAGCGGCGGTCACGGCGGAAGACCTGCGTCGACTCGCGGGAGCCTGGCGAAGGCAGACCGCGTATGTCGCCGCCGCGGTTTATGGGGCAACCGTCGGCGTGCCTGCCATCTTCCCCAGAGCGAGCTTCCCGAACCTGCTGCAGCTGCGCGGCGATCAGGGAGCGCGCGCGCTCATTCAGCGCAATCCCGATCGGGTCGTGCGCGTGCCCATGGAGAGCGCCGGGGTGGATATCGACACGCCGGAGGACCTGCTGGCGATCGAAGCCGGAGGCACTCGCTCGCCTCCGTAAAAATCGGATAATTTCTTTATTATTGACTAACTTACGAGATAGTCTTAATATGAATTATCATGATAGATTTCGATCGATTGTCTGCTCCACTCCCCCTGGCTCTGGCCGCCGCTCTGCGGCGCCTCGCTCAGCTCACCCATACCGCTTCGTGGGACCAATGGGCCGCCCAGCGGCTCACCCCCACCCAGCGACGCATCCTCGAGCTCCTCGGATCCCGGCACGAGAACCTCACGCTCTCGGCCGTGGCCCGCGAGCTTGGCGTCACTCCTGCCACCGCCTCTGACAGCGTTTCGGCACTGGAGGCGAAAGGGCTGGTGCGCAAGCGCCGCAGCCTCGTCGACGGACGCGCTCTGGCCCTGATGTTGACGACAGAGGGACGCGATTCCGTTACCGAGCTGGCAGCTTTGCCCGATCCGTTGCAGGCGGCCTTTGGTTCCTTATCGGGGAGCGAGCAGGAGAGGCTCTACCGGTCCGCCATGAAAATGCTGCACGACCTGCAGGAGAGCGGCGCGTTGCCGGTCTCCCGGATGTGCGTGCGCTGCAAGTACTTCGAGCCCTTCCGCCATTCGCACTCGCCCACACCGCACCATTGCGCTCTGGTCGGCGCGCCGCTGGCGGATCGGCACCTGCGGATCGATTGTCCCGAGCACGAGCTGTGTGAGGCTCCGCTTCAACGGGCTCTGTGGCAGCGGTACGTTTCCGAGTCGTCGGCCCCGACGCCGGCCGGCTAAGTCAGCTCCAACAGACGGCGCGCCTGCAGCAGGTGGGGTCGGTCGATCATCTCGCCGTCCAGGTTGAGCACCCCAGCCTGGGGGGATGCCGAAAAAGCGGCAACGATGCGCCGTGCGCGCGCCAACTCGCTCTCGGTCGGGGTGAACGCCTGGTTGATCGGCGCGATCTGGTCGGGATGGATGGCGAGCTTGCCGGTGAACCCATCGCGGCGCGCCTCGGCCGCCTCGCGCTCCAATCCCCGGCTGTCGCGAAAATTGACGTAGACGCCATCGATTGCCTGAACGTTGAGGGCAGCCGCTGCGAGCTGGCACAGGGAGCGGGCCAACTGGAATGTAAAGGTGAGCGCGCCGGAGGACTGGTGCTTGCCGGTTGCACCGATCGCCGCCGACAGATCCTCCGCTCCCCAGGTCAGAGCCGCCACGCGTGCCGCCGCCGATGGCTGCGCCGACAGCGCGCCCGCAAACGCGGGCAGGTTCAGGACCGCCTGCGGGGTCTCGGTCGCGATGACGATGAGCTGTGTGGAGCCGACTCCCCTGCCGTCGCGCGCCTCCAGCGCCGCCAGCTCGCGATCCACTTGAATGATCTCGGCAGCGGCGGAGACCTTCGGTAGCACCAGGCCGGCCGGAGCACCGGGAAACACCGCGACCAGGTCCTCCAGAAACAGGCCGCTGGCGAGTGAATGCACCCGGACCCATAGCCGCGGGCGAACGGAGGCCCCGGACCCGCCGGAGCCGCTGGCGCCGCCGGAGCCGCTGGCCATCCCGGAACCGCTGGCCATCCCGGAACCGCGGGAGATGAGCAGCTCGCGAACACGCGCGCGCGCCGCCGGCAACTGCGCTTCGGCGACCGAATCCTCCAGATCCAGGATCAGGGCATCCGCGGGACTGGCGAGTGCCTTCGCCTGCTTGCGCTCGCTGTCGCCTGGGACGAACAGCAGGGATCGCAGCATGGGGCTCATGCCGGCCGCTTCATCATGAGTGCGGCGCGTTTGCAGGAGGCCACCTCCTCGTCACGCTGGTTGTAGGCTCGATGCTCGAACGTCACGATGCCCGAATCGGTGCGCGAGCGGCTCTCGCGTTTGGCGGCGACGGTCGTGGACGCACGTAGCGTGTCTCCTATGAGCACGGGGCGCGGGAACTTGACCTCATCCCACCCCAGGTTCCCCAGTGTCGTGCCGTAGGTCGTGTCGTACACCGACAGGCCGACCAGCAGGCCGAGGGTGAAAACGCTGTTGACGATCCGTTCGCCGAACGGCGTGCCCTTGCAATACTCGGCGTCCAGATGCAGCGCCGCCGGATTCATCGTGAGGGCGCTGAAGAGCAGGTTGTCGGTCTCGGTGACAGTGCGGCGCACGAGATGCTCGAACCGCTGCCCGACTTCGAACTGCTCGAAATAGAGTCCCGCCATAAAGCCTCCAGCTCAGGATTCCCGCGGGAGCCGCCCCGGTCAATGAATCAGCGCAGGGGCAGCTCGATATCCTTGAACATCTCCGCAACCTCTTCCGCGGAGGCCGCGCGGTGCGCGCGGTCGACCAGGCGCCTGTCGAGGTGCGGCGCCAGCAGTTGCGCGAAGTCGTACATGTACTTGCGCAACAGGGTACCGCGCCGGAAGCCGATCCAGGTCGTATGAGCCGGAAACAGGTGCGCGGCGTCGATGGAGATCAAGTCGGGGTCGTCATCCGCGACCGCCATGTGCGCCACGATCCCCACTCCCAGCCCGAGCCGGACGTAGGTCTGGATGACGTCGGCGTCCCGTGCGGTGATCGCGACATTCGGGGTCAAGCCGGCCTTGGCAAACAGGTCGTGCAGTGAGGACGGGCCGGTGAAGCTGAACGTGTAGGTGACCAGCGGATACGCTGCCAGCGCCTTGAACGTCAGCCGTCCGGCGGAGGCCAGCGGATGGTGATGGGGAACGATGACCGTGCGATGCCAGCGATAGCAAGGCAGCAGGGTGAGATCGGAATACAGGTGATCCGAGCCGGTGGCGATCGCACAGTCGATGCGGTCATGAGCGACCATCTCCGCGATCTGCTCGGAGGTCCCCTGGTGCAGGTTGAGCCGCACATTGGGGTAGCGGCCACGAAACTCCCGGATCACATCCGGCAGCACGTAGCGCGCCTGAGTATGGGTGGTGCCGATCGACAAGCTCCCCCGCCCCTCGTCCCGCAGCTCCGTGGACAGGTCGCGGATGCTCTGGGCCTCCTGGAGGATTTTCAGGGCCCGGTCGATGACCTGCTGGCCGGCGGGGGTGATGCGGGTGAGGTTGCGGCCCTCGCGCACGAAGATCTGGAACCCCAGCTCATCCTCCAGCAGCTTGATCTGTTTGCTCACCCCGGGCTGCGAGGTGTGCAGCTTCTGGGCGGCCGCGGTGATGTTCAGCCCGCTCTGGGCCACGGCGGCAAGGTAGCGCAGCTGATGGAGCTTCATCCGTATCGGGTCCTGTTTTCGGGGCGGCCACGCCGCGGACGGCAAGCCCCTAAGCCTAACGCAACCGCGGCAGTGCGGTGAATGGCGCTAGGCCATCGCGGAGCGCCCCGGACGAGCCCGCAACCGGCCTGTAACGCGCCTGTCACCACCCTATAACCGGCCGTCAGTAATTCAGAAGGAATCATTCGTTCTGGGCATCAGGGGCCGAGGGCTATAGTCGGCCGCACTATGGGAGAGCTCCTGAATCTGGACTTGGACCTCGAGCAGAAGGCCTCCGCGGTGCGCGAGCAGCTCAGCGCTGCGGTGTGCCAGTACGGCCGGGTCATCTACTCGAACAGCCTCGGCGCGGAAGCCATGGTGCTGACCGATATCATCTGGTCGCACGTCCCGGAAATCGATATCTTCAGCATCGACACCGGTCGGTTGCACGAGGAGACCTACGAGGTCCTGGAGAAGCTGCAGCGGCGCTACAAGCGCAAGATCCGGGTCGTCTACCCGGATGCGCAGGCGCTGGAGAAGCTGGTGGCCGACCAGGGGGTCAATGGCTTCTACCACAGCCTGGAGGCCCGCCTCGCCTGCTGCCACGTGCGTAAGGTCGAGCCCTTCAAACGCGCCATCGCCGGCTATTCGGCATGGATCACCGGCGTACGCCGCGAGCAGTCGGCTACACGTGCGCAGGCCGTACCGACGGAGTGGGATGGCGAGAACGGCCTGTATAAGGTGAGCCCCCTGCTGGAGTGGACCGAGGAGCAGGTGTGGCAATACATCCGCGCCCGCAAGCTGCCGTACAATTCCCTGCACGATCGCCAGTTCCCCAGCATCGGATGCTCCCCCTGCACCCGAGCCATCCAGCCGGGCGAGAACCGCCGTGCCGGGCGGTGGTGGTGGGAACAGCCTGAGTCGCGTGAATGTGGCCTGCATCCGAGAGTACGCCATGCCGCCGTCCAGGCCTGAGCCCGGACAGTCCCATGGATCACCTGCCGATATTCCTGCAGCTGCACGGCCGCCCTGTGGTGGTTGTGGGCGGTGGGCACGTGGCGGCTCGCAAGGTCGAGCTGCTGGTGAGGAGCGGCGCCAGGGTGTCGATCGTCGCACCGTCGCTTTGCGAGGATTTGCTCGGTCGCGTTGCTGCGGGCGAGCTGACACACACCGACGCTCCGTTCGAACCGTCCCATCTGCATACGGCTGAGCTCGTCGTGGCGGCGACGAGTGTGCGCGAGGTCAATGCGGCCGTCTCGCGCGCAGCACGCGAGCGCCGTATTCCCGTCAACGTCGTGGACGACCCCGAGCTCTCGACGTTCATCTTCCCCGCCCTCGTGGACCGATCCCCCATCGTGGTCGCGGTGAGCTCCGCCGGCCATGCGCCAGTGTTGGCGCGTCGGTTGCGCGAGCAGCTCGAAGCCCTGCTGCCGGCGAAGCTGGGAGCCCTCGCCCGCTTCATGGGGATCCGGCGCAAGGCGGTGAGGAGTGCGTTACGACCTGCGGCGCGGCGACCGTTCTGGGAGCGTGTGGTGCGGGGCGCCGTCGGCGCACGCGTGCTCGCAGGTGACGAGTCAGGTGCGCAGAAGGCCTTCGAACGCGAGCTGTATGCCTCTCACGTGACCTCCTCTGCCGAGGGACGAGGACTCGGTGAGGTCTATCTGATAGGCGCCGGCCCGGGCGATCCCGACCTGCTGACCTTGCGCGCTCTGCAGCTTCTGCAGCAGGCCGACGTCGTGCTCTATGACCGATTGGTACCCGCGGCCGTGCTGGAGCGCGCCCGCCGCGAAGCGCAACGCGTGTTCGTCGGCAAACAGGCCGGGGAATCGTCTGCCCAGGAGCGCATCAACGAGCTGCTCATCGGGTATGCCAGACAAGGGCTGCGCGTGGCGCGTCTGAAAGGGGGGGATCCGCTCATTTTCGGACGTGGCGGCGAGGAAATGGAGGTGCTCGCGGCCCAGGGGATTCCCTACATCGTCGTACCGGGAATCACTGCAGCGCTGGGCGCCGCGGCCGCCGCCGGAATCCCGCTGACCCACCGCCTCCTCTCCCAGAGCGTCACTTTCGTTGCCGGGCACGTGCTCGATGACGAGACGCTCGACTGGGCGCACCTTGCCAGCGCGCATCAGACGGTCGTGTTCTACATGGGTGTTGCCCAGCTCGCACGCATCACCGACAGGCTGCGCGCTGCGGGTCTGGCCTTGGGCCATCCTGTGGCGCTCGTCGAGCGCGCAACGCTTCCGGAGCAACGCGTCTTTCGAGGGACGCTGGCGACGATCGCCGCCATTGCCAGAGAGGCTGAGGTCAATCCACCTGCTTTATTGATTGTGGGCGAAGTGGCTGCCTTGGCGAGCGCGGACGCGCTGCTCGGCCTGGCAGTACCGGAACCCGGAGCGATTGCATGAGTATTTCCGACGGATTCATCGGCTCGGTGGGCAACACTCCTCTCATCCGGCTGCGCCGCGTGAGCGAGGAAAGCGGCTGCGAGATTCTCGGCAAGGCCGAGTTCCTCAACCCGGGCGGGTCCGTGAAGGATCGTGCTGCCAAGGGCATCATCGCCGATGCCGAGCGGCGGGGTGAGCTGCCACCCGGGGGCACCGTCGTGGAAGGAACCGCGGGCAACACCGGTATCGGGCTTGCGCACGTCTGCAACGCGCGCGGCTATCGCTGTGTGATCGTGATGCCGGACAACCAGTCGCCCGAGAAATACCGGCTGCTGGAGATGCTGGGCGCGGAAGTGCACAAGGTCCCGACCGTGCCCTACAGCAACCCGAACCAGTATCAGAGGGTCGCCCAGCGCCTCGCCGCCTCCCTCCCCAATGCGATCTGGTCGAATCAGTTCGACAACACCGCCAACCGCCAGGCGCACGTGCAGACGACCGGACCTGAGATCTGGTCGCAGACGAACGGCCGCATCGATGCTTTCGTGGCCGCCTCCGGCACCGGCGGCACCTTCGCCGGCGTCTCGGAATACCTGAAGTCGCGCCGCCGCTCGATCCGCTGCGTGCTCGCGGATCCGCCGGGAAGCAGTCTGTATGAGTTCGTCCGCAACGGAGCTCTCAAATCCACCGGCTCCGGCTCGATCACCGAAGGCATCGGCATCGGCCGCGTCACCGCGAACCTGAAGGACGCTCCGATCGATGACGCCGTGCACATCGAGGACTCCGACACGGTTCGATTCGTGTACCGGCTGCTGCACGAAGACGGACTGTTTCTGGGTAGCACGAGCGGTATCAACGTTGCCGCCGCCGTGCGCGTCGCCCTGGAGTTGGGGCGAGGTCACACCATCGTCACGGTCCTGTGTGACGGTGGCGCGAAATACCAGTCTCGCCTGTTCAACCGCGAGTGGCTCGAGCAGAAGGGGTTGCTCAAGTTCGCAGCAGCACCCCCTGCCGGCCCGCCGATCACGCTGGAAAAGGCGATGGTCGCCTAAGGCACACGAGACGTACGAGCGTGACTCCCGAATTCGGATGGCTCGTCGCAGTAGGGTTCGCCGCCCAGCTGGTCAATGGTTCCGTCGGCATGGGCTACGGCTTGGTGACGAGCGCGTGCCTCGCAGCTCTGGGTTTCCCACCGGCACTCACCAGTGCCGCCGTTCACGGTGCACTGGTCGCCACCACGGGAGTCTCCAGCGCTTCGCAAGCCTGGTTCCGCAACCTCGATCGCAAGGTATTTTTCTCCCTGCTCGTGCCAGGGGTCATTGGCGGTGTCGTCGGCGCCAGCCTCCTCGCGCACGTCCCCACGCGCATCATCCAGCCCTTCGTGTGGGGCTACCTTCTCATTACGTCGCTGTTCGTGCTGGGGCGCGTCATTCTTCGCCGCAAGCCTTTGGCTCTGCACAGCAGAGTGTTAGGAGCGGTCGCTGGATTCCTGGATGCTATCGGTGGCGGCGGCTGGGGGACGATTACGACCTCCACGCTGATTGCGCGCGGGCTACCACCGCGATTTGCGATCGGAACAGCGAACGCCGTGGAATTCTTCGTCACGCTCGCCATCAGCGTCACGCTGTGGTTCCAGATCGGACCTGTGCGGTATGACGTCGTTCTCGCGCTGTTGATCGGAGGCGCGGCGGCCGCCCCATTGTCCGCGTGGCTGACCAGCCACACGCCCGCCCGAGCGGCAGCGACTGCCGTCGGGCTGCTGGTCTTCCTGCTCGGTGCCGCCGGTCTGTTCGCCACGCTGACCTGACACCATCGGCGATGGCGGCGGCGGGCGCGGGCGCGCGTCACACGGTCGCCAACTGATCCTCTTTGCGGACCGGCCGGCCGGTGGGTAGCGCCTCGTCCGGCACGCTCGCACCGAGCGCCACCTCGAGAGCCTCCGTCACCCGCTCGACCCACACGAATTCCAACGCCGAGCGTGTGCTCTGCGGAATGTCGTCCAGGTCGCGGCGGTTGCGCGCCGGCAGGATCACCTTGCGGATGCCCGCGCGGGCCGCCGCAATCATCTTCTCCTTGATGCCCCCGACGGGCAGGACCAGGCCGCGCAGGCTGATCTCCCCGGTCATGGCCACATCCGGCCTGACGGCCTGGCGCCGCATCAGGGAGGCCAGCGAGATGAACATCGCCACGCCCGCGCTCGGGCCGTCCTTCGGGATCGCCCCCGCCGGCACGTGCACGTGGATGTCGCTGCGATCGAACTGATCCGGATCGATTCCCAGCTCGCTCGCCTGCGCCTTCACCAGGCTGAGCGCCGCCTGTGCGCTCTCCTTCATCACATCGCCCAGCTGCCCGGTGAGGATCAGCTTGCCGTTGCCCGGCATGCGCGCGGACTCCACGAACAGAATGTCCCCGCCCACCGGCGTCCAGGCCAATCCCGTGGCGACACCAGGCACCGAAGTGCGCTGCGCCACCTCGTTCTCGAACCGGCCGGCGCCGAGGATCGCGGGCACATCCGGCGCATCGATCTGCACGGTGGCCACCTTGCCTTCCGCAATCCGCACCGCTGCGCTGCGCAACAACCCGCCGATCTCGCGCTCGAGGTTCCGGCATCCGGACTCGCGGGTGTACTCGCTGATCACGCGCGCCACAGCAGCGTCGGTGACCGTGACCTGTGACTCGCTCAGCCCGTTGGCCTTCAGCTGCCGCTGGATCAGGTACCGCTTGGCGATCTGCAGCTTCTCCTCCTGCGTGTAGCCGGTGAGCTCGATGATCTCCATCCGATCCCGCAGCGGCCCCGGAATGGTCTCCAGGACGTTCGCGGTCGCGATGAACAACACCCGGCTCAGGTCGAACGGCTGCGCGATGTAGTTGTCGCGGAAGGTCGAGTTCTGCTCCGGATCCAGCACCTCGAGCATCGCCGAGGCCGGATCGCCCTGGTAGCTCGCATTGAGCTTGTCGATCTCATCGAGCATGAACACCGGATTGCGCGTGCCCGCCTTGCGCAGGCCCTGCACGATGTTTCCCGGAAGCGCGCCGATGTAGGTGCGCCGATGCCCGCGGATCTCCGCCTCATCATGCACGCCACCCAGGCTCGCCCGCACGAACTTCAGCCCCAGGGCGCGAGCGATGCTCTGGCCGAGGGAAGTCTTGCCGACTCCCGGCGGACCGACGAAGCACAGGATCGGGCTGCGTCCCTGGGGATTGAGCTTGCGCACCGCCAGATACTCCAGGATCCGCCGCTTCACTTTTTCCAGGCCGTAGTGGTCCTC